>Ga0265295_1003604_pt1 | contig 22261 bp, 29 predicted proteins | sample Munlansysbiofilm_FD_192503 | JGI IMG/M metagenome (GOLD analysis project Ga0265295, IMG submission 192503) | Leachate microbial communities from a municipal landfill in Southern Ontario, Canada - Methane capture system biofilm | ecosystem: Engineered > Solid waste > Landfill > Unclassified ...
TTAAAAGGAGGGACTTATGATTTCTAATATTATCTCAACAGAAAATCTATATAAAAAATATGTTTCTCAGTTTGTTTTGGAGAATCTTTCACTAAATGTAGAAAAAGGGAGTATCTATGGATTTTTAGGTAAGAATGGCGCTGGAAAAACGACTACTATAAAATTATTATCCGGTCTTTTGATACCTACAGATGGGAAAATAATTGTAGATGGCATGGATATGGATAATAGATCAAGGGAAATAAAAAAGATCATAGGTTTAGTTCCCCAGGATTCGAGTTTTTATGATGATAGAAATGCATTAAGTCATATGATCTATTATGGAAGATTAAAAGGTTTGAGCAAAAAAGAGGCTTTGCTGCAATCCAATGAATTATTGGACAAGGTCGGTTTGGAAAAGGAAAAGCACAAAAAGGTGAGTTATTTTTCCCATGGTATGAAAAAGCGTCTTGGAATTGCTCAGGCTCTTTTGGGCAAACCCAAAATACTGATACTCGATGAGCCTACAAATGGACTGGATCCGCTTGGAATTCGACAAATTCGGGAATTACTTTACCAATGCAATAACAACGGGATTACAATATTTATTTCATCTCATAATCTGCTAGAAATACAAGAAATATGTACTCATGTCGGAATACTGGATAAAGGAAAAATAATCGCAGAGAACAAAATAGAAGAAATTTGTCATTTGGAATCAAACGGTGTTATTACTGTGGGAGTCTATAATCTATCACCCAAAATAGTAAATTTAATAGAGGGTTTGGAGTTTGTAGTTAAAGCAGAATTGAAATCCGATGAAATTTTGGAAATATATGTGAATTCTAAAGAAGATGTCAAACCAGAGATTAACAAGTTAATTGTTGAAAATGGTGGAAATGTTTTCAAACTGATAGAAAATTCACTCTCATTAGAAGATGCGTTCTTAAATGTCACAAATAAATCTTGTTAAACCTCATGTACAACAGTTAAAATTAGCATGGATGTTTCTTAATGAACTCGTTTTAAGAACATCGTGCTAAAAGTCTAGAATGATATGAATGATACAAATTAGAATATCTTATGCTCACAATAATTAAGACAGGAGATATAATATGGATGCTTTATCAAGTATTGTTTTTTTAGTAGAATTCATTATATTATACAAACTATACTATGTATTATGGAATCGGTTTATTAATAATGATCCAGACATGAAACGCTCCCGCCTTGAAAATGATGTTTTTAAGGTTGCTTATGTAACTGCATCATTATATCTCATGGAGATATCAGGTGTTCATTTTTCCAGGATGCTGATCGAAACCGGAATCTTGTGGGTGTTAGCAGTGATTGTTGTATCATCACTTCTTTACAGGATTACAGTATCAATAGAAAAACGTTTAGAATAATATCAACACGAGCATTGACAACAAACATTTAATTTGCTTCACATTGGCATCGTCTGTATAATTATACATAACTTCTTTGCTGCCCTTGGGCAGCTTTTTATTAAATTTATTAATACATATGTGATGACATGAAGAGAAATAAAATTATAGGACTGATAGTTCAAGTAGCCCTATTGGTTATATTATTTAGACTTATTGAATTTGTCTCAAGTGACTCAAGTGCTACAGGAGTAGCTTTAATGACTTCATTTTTGTGCGGTATTTTATTTAAGTATGCAGGCGATTATAAAAAAATTATTGAATAGTACATAATCTAAATAAAAGCTTCATATTGATCGTTCAAAATGAGGAGTATAATCTTCAAATATAAAAAGAAGGTAACTATTCAGCCTAGCACAATCTGCCTATTGGTACTGATTTCATCGAAATGGAGATATCTGCTCACTAATAATCTAAGAATCAAAAAAGCAATCAATAGTAACAATCAAAATAAATTGTTCTAATGAATATTACATTTCAACTTTTTGTAAAGATTGATATTGATAGCGTTTTTATCAGGCTGAATAGTTACAAAAGAAGTATTAACTCGGTAGAAATTCTTACTATTCAGACACAAAAGACGAAAGAAAAAGTAAATGATTTTCATGACTGGGCAATATACAGATTATTTTTGTTCGCCATAGTTATAGTGAAATCCACATTATAATAACACCCTTGAACAATCCCTATAATACTCAAAGAGCTTCTCTCCCCACTCAACCGCCATGGGATCAACACTGAATATGCCACTTGCGATATCATATGTAACCCCGTCTTTTTTGTACAGGCTCAATGTCAAGCATTTATCAGTGACTATGAGCCCCACTCTAATATTTTTATCCGTGACCATAAGTTTGAAGTTTTCATAATCTTTCAGTGCGTGGATCTTTTCCGCATAAGACTCATGCTTCAATTGTTCTGCAACGTGGGTGCTAACTACAAGCTCAACAGGTATTCCCTGGCATATCTTTTTTGATATGGAATCTGCATATTCTGTGGTAATGACAGATGATACACCGAACACATGCTCAGCTTCTTCTATGATCTCCATATTGGTAGCATATAGATTAAAGATCTCTACAGTGATATCGCTGATAATTTTGGAATTGTAAAGGCACCCTATCTCTTTTAGTAATGATATTGGAATATTTTCAAGGCAGTGTTCAGACCAGAAATGTTTGTGCTTGTTGATCGTTCCTATTGTCATTAAGGAATCTGCAATTTTGGATGCTACGGTCTTTCCAAGATCGGTCAAAAAATATCCATTTTCCTTTCTTCTAACAATTGATCAGATTCCAGTTCCCTGATCTTTGGTATTATTGCCTGTGATGTGCTGCCGGTAATTTCACGCAGTTGAGAAAGCGTTTTGCTTTCCTCATTTAAGGATAATACTATCTCAATAATGAGTCTGGACCTGTATATGGCCCGGACATCATTCCCGGTTTTTTTGAAAATCTCAAGAAAGTCCATGTTCCTGTGCCCCTTCCCAAATATTTATGCAAATAAACAGTTCATAATTATTTATTGGATATTTGTGTTTTGCTTGCCCAAAATAAGGTTACTCAAACCTTGTAACTTTAGCATTGCTTAAAACATGCTATATCATTTTAAGTAAGTTACTTGATATAAACTTACATTGACGACGTAAATTTATATTGGTGGTATTAATTATTAGGGTAAATTAACAATAAAAAACGTAGTAAATGCAATAGATATTACATTTTGCTTCAATGTTGTATATAGTGCAATTTCCGGAATCATTAGATCTACAGTTTTTTTTGTTTTTGACATTAATCTGAAAGATGAATATTCTTTTGACTGACGAACATTAATCAAATAGATGAATATTCATCACAGTAATTAATGTATATGTTGAAGATAATATATAGTTGTGTTGTGGGGTTCAATTGTATCTTACAGGAACTATTGAACCCCACATTTGCGCCCAGAGGCATGGTTATGTTGGATTTGATATTGTTTAAAGTTTGCGTGACCTTGCCTCTGGAGTAATAAACTAAAGAGGTTTAAAAGAATGAAAACAAATATGAGATTTGGAATCGGCGCATTGCTAACAGCAATGTTGCTGTTGAGCATGGCGTTTGTGCCGGCTGTGAGTGCATCCACAGATACATCAAAAGAACAACAGATGCCGGATGAACTGAAACAATGGATTGAGGATACCACTATAGATGAAAAAACGAAACTCTGGAGACAGGAACAAACAAAACTATGGGAACAGAACCATACTGTAAATGTAACGTTAACTAAAGTTTACAGGTATGAAAAAGGGAATCTGGAAATTAAGGAAATATATGCTGGAGAAGATATTGAGGCAAGATTTGGTGTTAAAGATCTAACAAGCGTACGTAAAATACCAGTCGATTCTAAAGTCAGTCAATCAATTTCCTTAGATGGCGAAATTTTCAGTCTTGAAGAGGGCAATGAAAAGATAATCGTTACCGAAAAAACATCAATAATGACAACACTGGGTGAGCCTTTTCAGTGGTGGCTATTAGGTTATGAGTATCCACGATGGACGTGGAAAAAGGTTGTTTACAATATTTATGAAGCAAAAGATCCAATAAATATAGCATGGTAAAATACTGACAAAAATACGGTCAAATCAAGGATATTCAGTAAGGATTGGACCGATTGTGTGGTAGAATACAGACAATATGTTTGTGATCCAGTATATGGCTGGTTTTTGGATGATCCAGTAGCTGATGACACATGGCGTTTAAGTGGTGGAAATCATGCAAGGCTCTGGGAGCTGTCTAATAATGACGTGGTTGCAAGTGCTCATCATGATAAACTTATCATACTTCCTCCTGGACATGAAGCTGATGAATACGAAACTGCTGAAGACTTAGTTGGTGGATTCTTTGATAACGATCTGAACAATTGGTGGGTTCAGGATAATCATAAAAAACTTGACAATGTAGTAGGAACACCACCTACAGAACCATGTAACGATGGAGAAGCCACCTGTATCTATAAAGTTGGCAGTTAAACATAAAGTACGAAAGGGCGATAATATCACTCTTTTCATTTTTTGGTGAATCACATGGACGTACAGAAATTAATTTCCTCAGCTATTGCATCTTTATTTGTATCGGTATTAATCATCGTTTTTGAAGTAACAGTTCATACTACTGATGTATTCCGAGAAATGACCGGCGGTTATTGGTTACTCTTTGAAACTATGAGTATTCTTCTTTGGCCTGCAGCTCCAATAATTTATGGATGGATCACAAGGGATAAAACTGGATCAATTGTGGTTGGAATTGTACCATATATCGGAGTTTTGTTGTATTTTACTCATATTACAGGAAAATTGCATAATTTTCTTGGCATAATGCAGCTTATTGAGGGTATTTTTATTCTTGGAATTGTTTCACTTGTTGGTGGTCTGGAAGGTTATTACGCATCACAGGATAAAAAAGATGAACTCAAGTTTGCTATTTTGTTGGGCGTAGCATGGATCTTGCTTTTTATTCGTGGAATTAATTGAACCATATTTCATGTTCAGTTTTCTTAATTGAAGCGTGGGGGGTAAATTAGCGTGAGCAAGAAGAAACAACACAAAAAGCTATTTTGATTATCGGATTGTTGCTGTTGTTCTCTATTATTTAATTCATGTTTCAATGTTGCTCATAGTGCAATCTTCGGAACCATCAGATTTATGGATAATCTTGTTTCCGGCATTAATCAGAAAGACGAATATTAATTGCTCTGAACAATGTTAATCCAACTGATGAATATTCAGTGAATATTAATCCAAGCGATGAACCTTGGGGTAAAATTCATCACAGTAATTAATGTATATGATGAAGATAATAAATACTTGTGTTGTGGGATTCAATTGTATCTTGCAGGAACTATTGAACCCCACAGTTATACCCAGAGGCAAGGCTAGTTTACAGCTGACATTATATAAACATACCTCTGCTTCTGGAGTAAATTGGACAAATGAGGTAAAGAAATGAAGAACAATGTGAACTTTGGAATAAGCCTGATGCTTGCGGCAATGTTGCTGGTGAGCATGCCGTTTGTAGCAACGGTGAGCGCAGCTCCAGAAGAGAATATGTCGAAACTTCCACCATTGCAATTTAACGATTTGTCTGAAAAGAAAATCATTAATGCAGGATTAAGTATAATGAAGAGTGACAATTTATATAGTGGACATGCAGGATCGATAATTCATCATTCATCTGATGGAATAACTACAGTATTTACTTCAGATGGGAAACAATATTTATCCGCCATTGATGCAGAAGCGAAAATAATTGCAACACCTTCCGGATTCTCACCGGCAACATATTTACATCAAGTTCCATCCGGATCACATATTCGCACAGATGGAAATGTAACCAATGTATATTACAATGGAACAAGAATATTGACAGTTGTAAATGAGAATGATCAAGAAAAGACTATCACGTTACCGACTTTAATGGATGGATAGAGCGTTCGCAAGATTTGAATGTTAATAGTCTTTCAATGTTTGATGCCTACTGGAAAGTTCCTGTAGATCCTCCGCATCCCAACAATGATGCAGTAGATTTCCTTTTTAATGCTATAACACCACAGGTTGGAAGTGGAATTGTGCAGCCTGTTTTAGAATGGAATCAATTGGACAGTGGGAGATGGACCTGCAGGGCTTGGTGTGTTAGTGGTACTGATAAATTTTATAGTGATCCCCTTTATGTAAGTGAAGGTGACGAGATCCAAGGATTGATGTCTTGGAACAGTTGGTATAACGAGTGGTTTATATGCGTTACAGACACAGCCGCAAACAAACAAAAATATATTTACTCAGATTTTGTTGGTGATAGTAACCTTGAAGTTTATGCGGCTTTGGAAGGAACGTACCTCCAGGATAATGGTGATGTGCCAGGAGATACAACGTTCTATAACATGAACCTCAGAGACTCAAATTTCAATCCAGCAGGGGATGTAACATGGGTTAAGTGGATTGATCCTAGTGCATCAAATTATTTAACTGGGTTGGATGTTGACATAATTTCAAACCCAGATAAAGTGAAACTGCACACCGCAAATTAAAAAGCTTACTCATACCAAGATTGTGTGAGTTGATAAACTAGATGCTAGGCGCTCTACGCTTGGCATCTATGCAATATTTCAGTAAACTGAGGCAAATTTGTTTTTTTATTTTAGTAGATATAATCAACAATTGCAGCATAAAGTTAGATGATTTAAGAGAAGTGACCCAAAATGAAGAAAAGAGATTTAATCGGAATAATAGCGCTTTTATCAATAATCGTGATAACTGCGGCATTATACTTTTCAACAGCAAACAATTCACGTCAAGAGGACTATGATAATTCTGAAGAGGTTAACATCACGGTTCCAGGTTTATCACTTCTTGGACACCCGGTTTTTGCCTGGCCTGATAAAGTTGAATTGAGAGCAGGGGAGACAAAAGAGGTTAACCTTTACCTGGAAACAAGGAAGAATGGCCCTGGAATGGTTATTTATAGTATCTTTCGAGTGGAGAATAGTACTGAAGATGATAAGATCCCTATGCCTCCAGGTTTAAACATCAGCATAGAGCCTTCCAGTTTTATGGCATATCCTAACGAGACCTATAACTCTACAATTTCAATAAAAACAAATCCTGATCTTCCACGAGGCGAATACGCACTACGCACCCATATCTATTTTGAAGATGTACAGGAAGGTGGAGGATGGATGACAGTTAGTGTGATTTAAAATGAAATGTTAAAATAGATGGATTCAAATGAATGAGTAATATATTGGCATTATTCATATGCATTAACATTTTAGCAATGTCCAATGCAAGTGCATATGAATACTCCGTAACGGTGGTTGATGACTACGAAAATGACTGGCTTCCATATTTTGATGATTTGACTCCACATGGTCAAGAGGAATATGAACGAGTTGAATACTGGCTCCATGATGTCGCCGGATGGTCAGAAGAATTTTATAATAAAGATGCAGCGGTTGTCAAATCTGATTTTGGGACAAGTAACAGTGGATACAAAGGCTTAGATGAAGCAGATTTTCATTTTCATTTTGGCCACGGGATAGATGACATAGGCACAGAGCTTGCATTACACGACTGGTTGCCTGGAGTAAACTATTATGATGTGAGGGCACAGGATGTTGCTGACAAATGGGATCAGGATAATGAATGGGTATTTCTTCACAGCTGCCATATCTTAGCCGATGAAGATGATTGGGCAGATGCCCTTAGGTATTCACATGGCATTATGGGATTTACGACAGGAACAAGAGTATCAACCTCGCTAATAAATCGATTTTTCACAAATACAATTAACAATGACTGCAAGATGACAACTTCGTTCTATAAGGCAACAAAGGATACTTATGGCGCGGATGTAACTGCTGCAATAATCACTGACAACATAGACCAGTGGAACACTGACCATCTTAATGGCCAGGGGCCTATGGCGGCAAGTGAATATCCAGACGATTCTGAATATTGTTATCTTTCATGGGAGTGTTGAAAATGAATTATAAATATCTCGGAGTTATGCTATTAATTGTTGCGGTGATGACAGGTCTTGTTTTTATAGCAAACGATGATAGTGAATCAGTTGCAAGCCTGGGACAAACGGAAGAAATTCTAATAAGTGCTCCAATACCTGTATCTACAGGACAACTTCCTTTCTACAAAGTGCTTTATGAAGAGCGTGAAGAGGAAAGCAGTCCAGATATAATGGATACAAAAGATTCCATACCATCTGAAAAAGAATCTCTGGAAATTGCCAGCCAGTTTATTCAAAAACACGGGGGGCTTCCTGAAGGTGCTTATTTCTATGACGTGGAATCACTCTACCTTAAACAGATCAATAAGAGTAGTGGAGAGCCGATTGTTGAAGCAGAGTACCCTGTGATGACAGAAGTCACCTATAAACGGGATATAAATGGGATGCCGGTTGTGGGTCCTGGTGACACTATAACCATTTCACTGGGGGAAAATGGTGAAGTAACATATTTCTTCAAAAGCTGGAGAATGTTGGAAGAAATTGGAACAAAGGAAGTGATAAGTGGGGAGGAAGCTATCGGGAAACTGAAAGCAGGCCAGATAATGAGAAATCCCGTAGGAGAAACCAGCCCCGTAGTTGAGATTCACAAAGCAGAAATTGGTTATTTCTCAGCTACCCCGGATAGTGAACAGGCTTATTATGAACCAGTCTGGATATTCAGAGGTACCGATGAACATGGGAATAATGTAACTAGAATTGTAGATGGGGTTGCTAAATAACCTCATACCATTTCTTTTTTGAAGGTGAGTGCATGCATGGAAAGAAAAAAAGAGTAGTTCAGGTTTTTATTTTATTGATAGTTATCTCTGCAGTATTTTCCCCACTTTATAGTGCTCTTAACTATTACCCAACAATAGAAAATATGGAGGAAGACATACCTCCATATTCTTTAAAAAATATTACCATTTGTAAAATCGGACAATTGTGGGCAATCTCACAAAACCAGAGGATTACCATGCATACGGAAGTTCCTGCAATACCGACAGACCGGTTTCCGATCTTTACAGGAAAGGCTTCTTCGAATGTCCTGCACATTGATTTCGTGGACTCCATAAAAGACTGCAACAGTTCGAATGAGGGCATTTGCTTCCTTATTAACAATCATGATATTACAAAAGCCAAAATCGATGCTGGTAATTTACACACCATTGAACAGGCAAAAATAGACAATTCAAATGAATACATAATTCATCAGCTAAAAAACGGTAACTTCGTCCCAGATACGGGTAATTACCCCATGTCCCCATTGGGTAGAGTCAAGATTATGGATATGGAACTTGTTTATTTTGATCTCTTTGATTATTATCCCTATGAATACGAAGGTGAAACTACATATTATCCCGCCTGGAAGATCACCGCCAAAACTTCCAATTATGGTGATGAAATAATAATGATAAAAGCAATGTCTTCTACTGCGAATGAATAAAATCGTAGGATATTGGGGAAAAATTCATCGCAGTAATAAATGTATATGATGAGAGTATAGATATTCATCTTCTATGTATGCTACAAAATGTATTCAGATCTTCTTTAGCATTGCGACTTCATCACAATTTGGGAATTTCGGACACTTTATGCATCCACTCCATATTTTGTGTGGAAGCTCTTGCTTGTCTATCTCCTTAAATCCCATTTTTTCAAAAAAAGGAACTGCATAGGTCAGTGTGAACACATTGCTAATGCCAAGCTCCTTTGCTTCTTTAAGGCTGACATTAACCAGTTTTGTACCTATTCCCTGGTCTCTGTATTCTGATCTGACTGCAAAGGACATTACTTCTGCCATGTCTTCCCAGCTTACATGCAGGGCACAACAACCTATTATTTCGTTATCTATTTCACAAACGCAGAAACTACGGGTGAATTCATACAGTTCACTCAATGAGCGGGGAAGCATCATTTCCTGCTTTGCATAGATGTCGATGATATTCTTGATGGCTGGTATATCTTTGACAGTAGCCTTTCTTATTATCAATTGTCAATCTCCGATAATTATTAAAAAGAGAAATAACGAGCGTGAAGGGATTTGAACCCCCGGCTTGCAGCTTAGGAGGCTGCCGCCATATCCTGACTAGGCCACACGCTCATGTTGCGTTACTCTGGTAATAACATTCAATATCTTAAAGTTATTGGTGACATATATTTTTCGTCTATATATTTTCATAAGATCTGAGGAAGCTACTTTTATGATTCCATACCAGCGTCCAGTAAATCCATAAACTTCTTGTTCTTCTCGATCTCTGTATCAATTCCAAGCATTTCCCCGGGAAATCCCAACGCAAGTCCGAGCAGTTGTGTATAGTGCAGTACAGGGATCTCGTACTCTATTTCCATTTGCTCTTTGATCTCTGATTGTCCATCACCAAGTTGCATATGGCAGAAAGGACAGGAATTGACTATGCAATCCACCTCTGCTTCTTTTATTCTGGAAAGTTTGGCTTCTGTCATTTTCAGTGACCTGTCTTTCATTGAGGAACGCACTCCTCCTCCAGCTCCGCAGCATGCCATCTTATCCGGATATTCAACACTTGTTGCACCAAGTGCAGTGACCAGCTCGTCAAAGAACGTTGGTCTTTCAAAATTACCCAGTCCTCTGTCTTTTGTGGGTTTGATGAGGTGGCATCCATAATGTACTGCGACCCGGATATCCAGTTGTCTTTCAACATAAGAAGCAATCTTTTCAGGCCCATATTCTTCATACAGGAATTCTATAATGTGTCGGACGTCAATGTTGCCTTTTAATTCCTTTCCGATTTTCTCCAGATGCTCGTTTACCTCTTTTTTTGCAGATTCATCTTCTTTTATACAGTGGTTTACATCTGCAAGGGTACTGAAGCATCCGTTGCAGATTGTAAGCATATCCCTTTCCATTTGCTCCGAGAGTACTATATTGCGGCTTGCAAGTGTCAGCCATGTTGTCCTGTCAAATGATCGGAACACCCCGGGAGCCGGACAGCAGGATGCACCGGGCAGATCCGTACAGTCAATGTCCAGCTTTGCAAGACATAGCTTTGTTGCCAGTTCGATTCCTGGGTAGCGGTTGGGTACAAGACATCCTAAAAAGAGTGATAATCCTTTCATGTTTTATCTTCCCTTGCTCCACTTTCAATATCTTCTATGAGTTTTTCAAAAGCACAGGACTTAAGCAGGGTCTTCACTTCTTCAAGTCCGTCTGCGTACTTCTGCACGGTCTCTGGAAGCTCCTCCAGTCCGAGATTCACCCTTTTTTCCCTGTTATTTTCATTAATGGGTACTGCATGTCCATATTCGAGCAACATTTCGCAAACCTCCCTATGCTCAGGATGTATGAATCCCTGATGCACGGAAATAGCCCTGATGTCCAGTAGTATATCTACAATATTTATATTCCTTGGACATCTTTCCTGGCAATTGTAACATGTGGTGCACATCCAGAGCTCTTCACTACTGAGGATGTCGGTCGTCTTGCCTGCGATCCTTACAAGTTTCCTTATATTCAGGCTTGTATGTCTTCCAGAGGGGCAACTGGCACTGCAGACTCCGCATTGCATACATTTGGATGCATCAATGGATGCATTTTTCAGTTCATCCAAAATTCCAGTTTCAAGCTCTTTCATGTCCAATCACGTTTTTTTCAGATATGTTCTCCATGCCTGTTTTCAGACAGTGTTCAGATAGCGCTGTATTTCCCAGTCATGGACCTGTGCTCGGTATGCATCCCATTCTGCCCTTGCAATTTTCAATATATTATCGTGGACATGTTCTCCAAGCGTATTTTTAAGAAGTTCATCATTTTCAAGATATTCAGCACTTTCATTGATGGCCGATGGCAGTGTTTCAATACCATTCTCTTCACGTTCCTTTTTTGTCAGGTCAAATACATTATAATCCATCATCTTTCCAGGGTCCATATTGTTCCTTATACCATCCAGGCCGGCAGCAAGGATAGCTGCAAATGTCAGGTACGGATTACATGATGGGTCAGGGCTTCTAAGCTCTACCCTTGTACTGTTTCCTCTGGCAGAAGGTATGCGTATAAGTGAACTGCGGTTTGCACCTGACCATGTGATGTACACCGGTGCCTCGTATCCGGGAATGAGTCTTTTGTATGAGTTTACAAGTGGATTTGCAATGCAGGTTATAGCTTTAACGTGCTTCAGGACACCTGCAATGAATTGTCTTGCAATATCACTTATCTCCATTTCATCTTCAGGATCATAGAATGCATTCTTGCCTTCCCGGGAAAGTGAAAGGTTCACATGCATACCTGAGCCATTCTCAGTAGCAATAGGTTTTGGCATGAAAGTTGCATGCAGTCCGTGAATTTTCGCAATGGTCCTTGTTACATACTTGAATGTCACTACGTTATCGGCGGTCTTCAGCGCATCACCGTATTTGAAATCAATTTCATGCTGCCCAAAAGCTACCTCGTGGTGTGATGCCTCTATATCGAAGTCAAGTTCCATTAGGGTATGGACTATGTCCCTTCTGATGTCCTCCGTAAGGTCTGTAGGTGCGAACTCAAAATACCTTCCGTAATCATGGGGCATTGTGCTTGCCTTTCCTTTATGCTTTTCAAAAAGGAAAAACTCCAGTTCCGGGCCTGTATTCAGGGTATAGCCCATCTCTTCAGCCTCCTTCATAACTTTTTTAAGAACATACCTTGGGTCAGCTTCGAATTCTTTTCCGTTTGGAAGGTGAATATCACATATAATTCTTGCAACAACTTCTTTATCCCTGCCCCAGGGGAAGATTGCAAAGGTCTTGATGTCCGGTTTTAACACCATATCCGATTCTTCGATCCTTACAAATCCTTCTATGGATGAACCATCAAAGGTTATTCCAGTTGTCAAAGCCTTTTCGATCTGAGTGACCGGAATTTCAACGTCCTTGACAATTCCCTGTATGTCGGTGAATTGTAAACGTATGAATTTTACGTTGTTTGTCTCGATGGCTTTGATGACATCTTCTTTATTGTTAATTATCATTAAATCGCCTGCTAGTTTCCTCTATATTCTGTACATCAATACAAAATAATTTCTGCTTATTTAAGTCTATGCAATAACTCCATACTATTATAGATTGCCATGAAAGTGAACTTTTAAGTTTAAAAACATCAAGATAAATAAAAAAGTAAGAAAGCAAGTGTAAAATTCAAACGAATTTCAGACATAATCCTTCATTTCATTCCTTGCTGCAACATTGATCAAAAATGTGTAAGTGATTCGACAATTCCTGCAGTTTAAGTCGCCCCAATATCAAGAGGTCTCATGTTGGATATATCTCTTACAAGATCGAAGACTATCTCTTTTGAATGCATGGAATTTCCGCAAACACCGATGTCATAGTCAAGTTGCATCTCAAAATTTATTGTATGTCAGATAAAATTAAATGCAATGAAGTAATATATAGGTAACATATCAAACAGAAATAATGTGGTCAAATAGGGCGAAATACTATGAAGAAATCGATACTTTCTATTTTCCTAGCAATGATATTGATGTTTTCGGCCTATGCTGTATCTGATGAGAACAATGATGCAACTACAGCTTCATTTTCTTCTTTTGTTTCTCTTGAAGAGAATGTTTCAGATAATATAAGTTCTGAAGTTCAGATGATAACTTTTATGAGTAGTAGTAAGTTCCCAGAATCCAACACGTTTCAACTTCTTGGATTCAATTCAAATTTGATGCAGGGATCAAAAAATATGCAAAGCATGCTGAATATTGGTTTACAAGATACTAAAAATGCTGTTCCTTCAAACGTTCCTTCTCAAAATGTCCACATAGTTCAGGTTCCAAGGATGCAGCAGGAAATGATTGACAAAGAGGAATTCAGTTCTTTTCTTAAGGCTAATACTCCTGAAAAGAGAGATATTTTACAGGTCCAGGACTATGTAACGCCATATGCTGATGCTGTGCAGGACTATCTTGAGGGCCTTGATGGTGCCGAGGATATATACAAGGCTGCAGTTTCATGGATATGGATGTCTGATACCACATTGAATGGACAGCAGGATGCATGGCTGAGTCCTTCAGAGTTTTTGGAAGAGACTCCGTTTTTCAACTCGAATCCTATGCCCGGCGAGATCGTCAGTGACTGTTCAGAACAGGCCAATACTCTGGCATCTTTGTTTATAGGTTCTGGTGAGTATGATGAAACCACTGTGAGGGTTGCCATAGGTAAAATGCAGTTCAGTGGTAGTACCGGTGGACATGCATGGGTGGAGGTCTATAAGGAAGGGGGATGGTTCCCTGTGGATGCTATCGTGGGTCCCTACTACGATGACGATACTTCAAAAATGGTGTATCCTGATAATTATGAAGATATCGACTTCTATTACTTTCAGGATAAAGACTATTCTGCGATAGAGGTATGGTACTACTACAATAATGAATACTTCATTGATGTGGAATCAAAAACTGGAAATGCACCGGATAACTGGAATTCTATTCCTTCCAGTTACTCTTGATTTTTTGCTGTCTGTATCATTTTTATGTTTTCAAGGTTGCACTGTAGTGTTGTTATTACTTACAATCAAATGTATATTATAGTTCGTCTTGATTTGTTTACCATTGTTCCACGACAACTATTTATATTTTTGAACTCCTCATATTAATGGGAAATGCACATGTTGGAAAAATCCTGATTTTTTGCACTCAATAAAGATGATCAGAATGAGAGCAATGTAATGTTTTTCAGGATAAAAGGAACAGCTTTACTTCTTATAAGGAAAAATGGACTTCTCTATTTGCTTTTTGCAAAGTGTAAGCACATGGGATGTCCTCTTTCTGAATTTAGGCATGAGTTTATTCTGAACTGCCCGCGTCTGGCTGGGAATATGATATAAGCTCTGGCAAGTTTTGGGACAAGGAGATCTGAAATGACTAAATGGGTAATAGTTGCAAATGATGATGAAGTGAAAGAGGGTGAAATGAAAGCACTGGATGTCGGGGGCAAACAAGTGCTTCTTATCCGCAAAGCCGGGGAAATGTTTGCTCTTGAGAATCGATGTCCGCACATGAACTGTCGTCTTGATGGTGGCACTCTGCAGGATTATTCTCTAAAATGTCCTTGTCATAGCTGGATCTTTGATATTCGCAGCGGGGCATATGTGGCATCCGATAAGATAAAAGTGAACGTATACGATACACAGGTTAAGGATGGCGAAATAGCCATTCTAATATGATATGCAATAGGAATATATCTATGATTCAGGAAAGTAAATGGATATTTGCAATAAAGGAAAATGAACTTGCTGATGATGAGAAAAAGGCATTATCACTTGAAGGTGATAAAGTACTTATTATCAGAAAAAATGGTCTGTTTTTTGTAATGTCCAATAAGTGTCCTCATATGGAATGCCCACTGTCAAAAGGCACTCTGGAACATTATGTATTAAAATGTCCGTGCCATGACTGGAGATTTGATATTCGAAATGGTAAGTTCCTTGATGCAAAAGAGATCAAAGTACCAATATATGAAACAAAGCTCATGGATGATAATGTTTTTGTAAATATGGGAGGTGCAAACAAATGAAAAAAGTAGTTATATACACACTCAGTACCTGTCCTTGGTGTATGAGGGCAAAGAAATTCTTCAGGGAACATGATATTCCCTTTGAGTCTATTGAATATGATAAGGCAGATGATGATACAAAAAAGGCTATCAAGGATGATTGTCTTGCCCACAATTCTGAAATGTCTTTTCCATTTGTAAAGATAGATGATGATGTTGTAGTGGGATACAATCCGACCAAGTACTTAAAATTACTCGAGTCCTGATCAAAGATGGATAGTGGAAAGCGTAAAGAGAAACTCAGGGAAATGTTCTCTAAAGTTGTGGATCCTTTGGGATACAAGTTCAGTCCTGACACTGAGTTGGTTGATTTCCTGCTTGAGCAGGAGGTTAAGATCGAAAAAGAAAAAGGCAGTCCTTTTTGTCCCTGTCAGGGCCTTACAGGTGATAGAGAGTCTGATATGAAACTCGTCTGTCCCTGTATACCTTTTCACAGGGAACACTATGATGCGATGAAGCGCTGCTGGTGTGGTCTTTATGTACACAAGGATGTTGAAGACCCGGACAGCCTTATGCAGATATCTTTGCAAGAGTTTCTTGAATCAAAAAATAAGGAGTGTTTATCGTGGGAGTGAAAAAATGGATGTAATTGAAAATATAAAGACGCGGAGAAGTGTTCGTGAATATTCAGAAAAGGATGTAAGTGACGAGGATATCAAAACGATAATTGATGCGGGTATCCATGCACCTTCCGGTTTAGACTATCAGCCATGGTTCTTTGTTGTGGTTAAGAATCGTGAAATGATGCTGAGAATCTCAGATCATTGTAAACCACGCCTGCTGGAACTATTAGCTGAGACTACAAATGATGCGGCTATAGCCTTCAAAAAGGAACTTGCAAAAGAGGAGTTTAATATCTTCTACGATGCTCCGGTCCTTGTAATTGTTCTTGGAAACAATGCAGGTTTCACTACGGATTATGATTGCTCCATGTGTGCTGAGAACATGATGCTTGCAGCACATTCTATGGGAATTGGGAGTTGCTGGGTAGGAGCTGGATGTTTCATTCAGGACAATTCCGAATTGCTGGGTGAATTAGGGATAACTCCAAATTTTAAGGTAATAGCACCAATTGTGTTCGGATATCCGGCAAGAGAACCAGAGGAAATAGATAAGAACGAACCTGAGGTCGTGTGGGTTAGATAATTCCTATGACTACTGGAATAAAAGGCAGTCAGTAGTAAAAAAGAATTGATGCAGGATGTGCTGTCTTTTTTTTATCCTGCTTCAATTATGCATTTTTATTTTTTTCTTTAAGCTTGCGTGGAGTGAATGCATTCTCGTTGAGTGGAACGTAGCCTTTGATTCTGATATTTAGCAGCCAGCTAATTCTCAGTTTAACTGGATGTAAAACCAGAGCTCATGATCCATACTAGATTGACCCGTGGCAACGCTCCATCTTCCACTCCTGTGATGTTTCCGTTATCATCAACTCCAAGGATAATGTGTCCTCCACTTCGGTTTAAGAATGCACAAATTGTTTCATAAACATCTTTGTTTACCTGAGATACACATTCCTTAAACTCGATTGTGAGTCCTTCACCATCCCTGATGATGCTCTTTAATTGCTCAGATATCATGATTTTCCTTTGCTATTTGTTAAGAGTATTTGTTAAAAATATAGGTAACTATTCAGCCTAGCACAATCTGCCTATTGATGCTGATTTCATCGAAATTGAGATATCTGCCCACTAACAATCTAACAATCTAACAATCAAAAAAGCAATCAATAATAACAATCAAAATAAATGTTCATAATGAAATTTACATTTCAACTTTTTGTCAAGATTGTTATAGATAGCGTTTTTATCAGGCTGAATAGTTACGTTTTTTCTTTCGTGCATAAGAATCAGTAGAGGGTGGTTTGCTACTATTGCGACTATTCTTATCAAGCATTTCTTCCAGATGCTTGACACGTTCTTCAAGTTGTGCAATTTGGAGAGATTGTTGTTCAATTATTCCAAGTAATCGAGTTACAAGTTCCACTACTGCTTCTGGACCAGCTTCATAAACTGCAAGTATTTCTTCTCGTTTTATATGTATCCCCTCTCAGATCATCAGAATCTTTTGTCTGAATGTTAGAATGAAGTCATAATATATTGATTTTTGTTTTATTAGATATGGATGGCTGAATAGTTACCAAATAAACAATACAAAACAAACCGTGTAAGCAAAAGTAGGTATCATATTTGACACCTGAACTATATCAGCACTATTTTATGCTAAGAGACGTTTTACCTGTACAAATAACTGCCGGAAACACCGAAAAATTAGCAGGAAGGATAAAAATGATAAAAACAAGATTAAGGGATTTCCTTGTTACAAAAGATGATTGGATCTTTGCAGTTTCCGATTATTTTCACCCACATGGAATCAGGTCAACAATGAGATACGTGCCTGATGAGAACGGGGAGCGTGAACTCAACGGGAAACGCTACAAAAAGTATGATTTTGACGTGGCTTTTGATTTCATGCGTCAGAACCGTCCTGGATGGGTAGAGGATGTCCATGTAGTACCTGAAGACCAGATAAAAAAAGTGCTTCCACCAAACAGTGTCATTGAAAAATTATATGATTCTGAAAAAAGAGTTGCTGTGGTTGTGGACACGCTTGAAGAAGCAGGTATCAGCAGAGAAATGATGGGCGTTACAGGTTCACTTTTACCAGGGCTTCAAAATGAAGGCTCAGATATAGATTTTGTAGTCTATGGTGCACAGTGGTTCATTGCAAGGGACGCAATATCAAAAGCAAAGTCAGAAACTGGGCCTATTCAGGACATTGACGAGAAGATGTGGAAGAAAATATACAACAAACGCATCCCTGAGATCTCATTCGAGGAATTCATTGCCCATGAGAAGAGAAAGGGCAACCGCGGAATGGTTGACGGTACATATTTTGACCTTCTTTTTGTTCGTGACTGGGAACAGATAAAAGAGCCGATACTAAGAGGAGAAGATATAGGCAGCATGAAAATAGAAGCTAAGGTCACAAATGCAGAACTTGCCTTTGACAGCCCTTCAGTCTACAAAGTGGAACATGATGAGATAGACCATGTGCTTTCATACACGCACACCTATGCAGGTCAGGCTCTTAAAGGAGAGAGTATTGAAGCACAGGGTGTTGTAGAGCAGGTCGGCAAGATCAAAAGACTGGTTGTGGGAACTTCCAGGGAGCCAAAAGGTGAATGGATACGCTCACTCACATTACTTAAAAAAGAAGGCCTTATTTAACATTTAAAAAAAGACATCAGGCGGATTAACCTCCGCCAGTTACCTGTCCAATATCAGTATCCATCTCAGCCATGTTAGAATAATTGTCTAGATAGGATTTAGCATCTTTAACAGAAACACGTTCTATTTTTTCTTTGATAATCTCACTTGCATCTGCAAGAACAAGTGTTTCCGGCTTATAGTAAAGATCAGTGGTATCCATTAATACCCAGACACCGTCTTCATCTTCCTTAAGCTCAAGAACCCTGCCCACAGTACCAGTATTTAGGTACCTTATCACAGAACCAATTATAATTGGATTTCCATCAACGTCCAGAGCTTCGATCACTTCAGAATCTGTCATAGCTCAACTCCTGTAATTCACTTAGTTACATATATGAACACGGTTAGTTTAAATATTTAAGCATCCGGAGTGATTTCAAGACGCAGGTCACCAATCTTTGCAACCCTTTCAGCATAAGCATTGTGTCTGTGTATGCTTTCTTCATTGATCTGTTTGGCCGTTACAACTGCCTCATCTGGCAAATGCTCAAAGGCCTTGACAACATTCTTTGCCATGGTCCTTACACAGTCTTCCACAAATTTAGGATTATTGTGAGCAGTCTGCACAACCCTCGCTTCATCAGAGCGCTTCAGAAGTTCGAATACACTGGAACTCATGGAATTTTCGATAATCTCAATTATCTTTTCAAGCGACACATAAACATCGCCTTCTACTTCTATGGAGATTATACCACGACCACGTTGGTTATGAGTGGCCATTGGAACCCTGTGGAGGAATTCTGCGATATGCTGCTCATCCACACCAATATTCTTCAGTTCCTTCCTGGCGTTATCCCTCATGATCTCCTGAGCACATGGACATGCAGTCATTCCAACAACCTCTGCACCAATGAGCTTCTTGACTGCCATCTGAGCGACATCATCACGCATGGCAATTGCTTCAGCAAATATATCAACAACTTCCTGACATTCCATTTTGGTAACAGGAGACTCTCTTTTAACCATATACTCGCTTTTCAGAATAACTTCAGCACGAGTAGCATATTCATGCCGGGTAAGGAGACTTTGAGCAACGTCACTACACAGCTGTTCTATCTCATAAACAGGCATATTGACTGCTTTTTGGAGTACTTCATCAACTGCCTCAAAATTACGAGATAGATTGGCCCCTTTCAAGTGAGAGGGGAGATCTACAAAGATATCAAAAGTACATATCAGAACAACAGGACGCTTGTCCTTTCTCGTGATCTGAACTAGTTTTTTAACATTAGTAACACCGACACGGGTCAGGTTAATAGGTATTTGCGGCTTATCAGCCTGTATATCTGGGAGTTTTACAACCGGAATTTCCATAATTAAGACCTCTGAAATCAAAAGATGGCAAAGCACCTTATAATGATGGATATGAATTATATCATGCTCAAGGGATTCATTGCATGTAAAGCTTGTGTTAAGAGCCCACGGCTAAAAGAAAACAAAATGGATACAAAACAATAAAGAGGGTACAAAACAAGTAACTGCAGCCTGGTACAGTTCAAATACATAAGCAAGTACTAAATCAAGTACATTTGCCATGTTGCGGCATACTGCTCTCTAATAAACGATAAACAGGTACAAATATTATAATAATAAGGCCATAATGATAGCAAATGGATGCTCAAAATTGTGATATATTCACTAAAACAAGAACTAAAGACAACATTAAAAGAAAAATATATATACTGCATATGCTAAATACGGAAAGCAGTGGTAATCACATAATGATTACGAGGTGACATCATGTCTGAAACAAGAAATTTTGTGTTAAGAGACAAAAAAGGAAATGAACATGGGGTATTCACTGGAAAACAGCCAAGACAGGCTGCTTTGAAGGTTGCGAACAGAGGAAAAGGAACTAAAAAGAAGCCTGAAGAGATCAAGCTTCGTGAGCGCGGAACAAAGAAAGTCCACGCATTCAAAGGCTGGAAAGAAATGGTCGACGCACCAAAGAACAAACCAGACTGGATGCCTGATAAGATTAACAAGCCTTTTGTTAAGAAGGTCGGTATCGAAAAGCTTGAGAAAGTCTAAGCTTATGAGGGACCCATTTCATGGGTCTTTTTGTTTTAAACAGCTTTTTTTAAAATATCTGCTGCCTGTAACAGAAATAACTTTTAAATCATTTAACCTTATTAATAGTAAGCTCCAAACTTATAGCCGTGCGAATGCCCGGGATTATAATAAATGATAGCAGGTGAAATATCATGACACTTAGCCGAGAGAATGTACTGATCGAAGCATTGCCATACATAAGGGATTTCCATGATTCGATAATGGTAATCAAAGTCGGTGGCCATGCAATGGTCAATCCCGATGTAATGAGTGACATCATACAGGATGTTGTCCTTCTAAGATATGTAGGGATACACCCCATCATAGTCCACGGTGGTGGACCGGAAATCTCTGAGAAGATGAAACGCATGGGCAAAGAATCCCAGTTTGTAGGCGGCCTGCGAGTCACAGATGATGAAACACTTGAAATCGCATCCATGGTCCTTGTGGGCAATATTAACACAGAGATCGTAGCACTCATCGGAAAGCACGGTGCCAAAGGAATCGGACTTTCCGGAAAAGATGGGAAAATGATCATAGCAAAGAAAAAACCATTCCAGAAGGTCATGATCGAGAACGTTGAACATGAGGTAGACATCGGCTGGGTAGGAGATACGGAGATAATCAACCCGGAACTGCTTAACATACTTATTCGAGAAGGCTATATCCCTGTTATATCACCAATTGCCATGGACATCAGCGGCAAAGCACTTAACATAAATGCAGATACCATTGCCGGTGACATTGCAGCCGCCCTGAATGCTAAGAAACTCATCCTGATGACCGATGTACCAGGACTGCTAAGAAATATCAATGACAGAAGCTCACGTATATCAAGGGTTGCCATTGATGAAATTGATGGAATGATCGACAGCGGGCTAATCTCGGGTGGGATGATACCTAAAATGAGAAGTGCTGCGGGTTCAGTAACAAATGGTGTTGAAAAGATCCATATAATAGACGGAAGTGTTTCCCACTCAGTACTGCTTGAACTATTCACAGACACCGGAATAGGTACAATGGTATACAAAAAGGAAGACGAGTGACTGCTCCCACGACTAAAGTGCGTGGGCTTCTACGGTTGTTATGCCGACAGATTGCAATCCCAATCTGAGAATATTGATAGCTGCATTGTGGTCACGGTCTAAAACCAGACCGCAGTGAGGACAATTATGTATTCTCACTGCTAATGATTTTTCAACTAACAGACCACACTTTGAACACATCTTAGAAGTATTTGCAGGATTAATCAATACAATTGAAGAACCAGCGCTTTCAGCCTTGTACTTCGTTGCAGAGATTAACATATTCCATGCGGCATCTGATATGCTTTTTGCAAGACTGTGATTTTTAAGCATGTTTTTGATGTTTAAATCCTCAAAAGCTATGAAGGAATAAT
>Ga0265295_1003606_pt1 | contig 22255 bp, 18 predicted proteins | sample Munlansysbiofilm_FD_192503 | JGI IMG/M metagenome (GOLD analysis project Ga0265295, IMG submission 192503) | Leachate microbial communities from a municipal landfill in Southern Ontario, Canada - Methane capture system biofilm | ecosystem: Engineered > Solid waste > Landfill > Unclassified ...
TAACTTTGTTGAACGCACGGTCTGATCATAAAAATTTTGAATCAGGCGTGGATTCTAAAAATAGGGCCCCCTCTCGCGATTTCGCGTTTAGGGGTTCGAAATCTGTGCGCCCTTCGTATGAGGGCCTGATATTATCTCACAAAATAATTTGACACCCACGGTGCTGGCTCTGTCTGAAAGCCAAATGACATCCTAATATCAAGTATAGGATAAATTTCACTCGGGGTGTTCTGGGTATTATTTTCGCATTGCCCTACTCAAAAGACAAAAAAAGAAGTGATTCTGAAATATCTATTATGCACCGTTTGAAAACTCAACAGAGCCTGAGTGAAAAAAAAGAGATTAAGCAGTGGATTCATCACCAGGCTGCATTACCGGGTTTTCATCAGGCAGGTTGCTGACGATGGAATCCTTCTGTTCATCATAATTCAGTGTCCAGTTCACTTCCGGCATATCAAGCAGCATTGCTTCTGTTTCTTCAGAAAGGTTACCGCTGATCTTGGCTGCGGTGAATGGACCCCATGTTCCATCAGAGTAAGAGTATATACCTTCAAGAGCGGTTGAGTTCAGGAAAGTAATATTCATTACACCCGCAGAGTACGGGGGCTGATAACTCGGTTCTTCCCACCAGATACCATCCATCGCAGGCAATGTTTCATTTGAATAACTGAAGTTGCCCTGAACGTACCCTTGGTAATCTCCATTCATGTAAGAACCACGAATGATATCATCACCGGTAAGTTTCAGATTCATCTCACCGAGAAGATCCGTATCCCATACTCCGGTAACATCTTCTATCTGGGTTCCATTTGCCCAGAATCCCCAGCTTCCATAATCCCATGATTGATATGAATTATAATAATTGCCTCCCCAGCCACCGCCCCAAGGATAGCCTCCTCCATAAGAAGTGCTTGACTGCTGACTGTAACTTTGAGACTGTCCACACTGCGTTCCAGACCATGGATCCCATGCACATCCGGAAGATGCCTGATATTGAGAGGAATAACTTGATGAGTACCAGGCTGATCCCGTCGATACCAGAGAGAGAACCATGATAAATACACATACCATGAAAACGGTTTTCCGCTTCATGTATTGAGATCAGCGGTACCTGTAAAAAAGGGTTATGGAAAGCTGATCAATCATGCAGATTTGGCATATGCGGCCTCTGAATCTGTATGTCTGCCCATAGCAGTGTATGTTGCCCCTAAGTTTTTCCAGGCAGATTTATATTGAGGATCTAAAATAACAGCTTTTTGGAGTGATTCAATTGCTTCAGGGAATTTTCCTGCCAGATAGAGTGTATATCCTTTATTGTTTAAGGCAAAGGCACTTCCGGGGTCAATTTCAAGAGCTTTATCGTACATCCTCACTGCTTCATCAAATTGTCCTGCGCGAGTGAGAATATTACCCGCTTTGTTCCAGGCATCGGTAAGTGAAGGGTTGATCGCTAGCACTTTTTTGTATAATTCGAGAGCTAGTTCTGGCTTTCCGGTTTTGTCGTACGCAAAAGCCAGATTTGCTAGAGAATGAGTATCCTTTTCATCAAGAGAGGCCGCTTTCTCAAAAAATGGTACTGACTCTGCATATTTTTGCATATCAACAAGGAAGATATCTCCCGCTGTTGACCATAACTCTGCTTTTTCAGGATAAATGCCCAGAATAGTATTTAATGCTTCGAGAGCCTCGTCATATCTCTGTAATTCTTTCAGACAGAGGGCTTTATCCCTCCATGCCTGATAATTGGTCGGGGATAGTACTATTGCACGGTCATATACTTCGATTGCACCCGGATAATCACTGCTTCCCATCAGGATTTTGCCTCGTGTTACAAAATCTTCTGCCGTCTTTGGTTCAGGAAGCGGCCCAAGTTCTGCTATTACTCCCTGACTTAACGTCTGACCAGCGTATTTCAAAGGTGCCTCATCAACATTTCCTGGCATGACAGTATAAGGAAGGTCACACATTCCGTCGGAGTTGTTATCCTGGCATGTTTGTGAATACCCGGTCCCGTCAGGAAGGGCCCATACATTTCCTCCTTTCATTGGTCCTCCGATAATATTAACTTCAGTAACCACCCGGTCATTCCATTTATAGTTGGGTTTTCCATCCTCCTGCACACGGACATTCTGGTAATTTTCAAGATAATTATTGGCAATCAGGTTAATCTGATCTGAACCAACTGCGCCTGAAATTAAAATCCCTTCTGCAAAATTTGAGATGATACGATTATCAACGATTGAATTGTGTCCCGAAGGTTGTAGCATAATGCCGGTTGCTTCATTTCCGACAATTTCATTTTTGGAAATGATATTTCCATCTGCATAATAACAATTAATTCCACGGATGTTTCGCAAGAGCCGGTTACCGGAGAGGGTATTTTCAGAGCTTTCATAAAGCAATATGCCAGAGGGATTGTTCATTTGACAGGTATTATTAGTAATAGTATTTTGATGTCCGGAGTGAATGGCTATTCCACCATTTCTATTTCCCTCACAGAAATTGTTATCAATAATACTTTCTGATACTCCGTGGTCAAGTTTAATTCCGTCATAATAATTATCAGTTACTACATTGTGAACTACCTGGGAAACAGAACTTCCGTCCAGAATTATCCCATACAGATTATTCATAATCTGATTGTTCATCAAAGAAATGTCTGTGGATCCCTTATCAGCAGATATTCCGGCATATCCATTTCCTGTTGCAATAGTATTTTGTACAAGAGCTTTTTGTGATCGTGCAAGGTCAATGCCTTTTGTATTGTATGCCAGGCCGCATGTGTCAATGACCAGGTTATTTACCATTTTTGCAGATATTCCTGCATATGTGCCAGTAACATTAAGGTTAGTAACAGAAATGTTGGATACTGGTTTATTGTCTGGTGACCATATCAGAACACCTGTTTGTAAAACCGGAGCCTCTGTTCCAAATCTAATAGAAATTCCGGATATAGTATGCCCCGCTCCATCTATTTGAATATCAGAACCGGTAATGGTAAGAATGGATTCTGAATAATCGATAATGTCTGAACCAAGGGTATATGAACCGGGTTTTGTAAGGACCCTTGGTTCGGTAATGGTGTATTCATCAGGTACACTTTCAGGAATTACTGGAGGTGAAATAACTATTTCCGGAGTGATGACGGTTTGATTAGATAATGTTTCTCCCGGTTCATAGCCGGCATTTTGTAAATAAGTATAGAAGGACATGGCATCTGCAAGACCATGTCCATAGATGGCATCCCATCCGGGTGAACCTAAATCTGTAGCACTGTTATACAATGCATTACGCAGTTCGTCCTGAGGAACTTGTGGGAAATTACTTTTCAGTAAGGCAAGTAATCCACCAATGTGAGGAGCTGCAGCACTTGTACCGGTAAATTTTTTACCAAATCCTCCTGATCCGGTCACATCAATACCATCTATTCCGGTTATGTCAGGTTTTTGACGAATATCAAGGGAAGGGTTCGTAATTGTGACGGTTCCCTGAGATGAATATTCCTGAATTCTGTTATTATTTTCAGCAGAGACTGTAGCAACTGTGATTACATTGGGAAGTGTCGCCCATCCTATAATTGAATCATCAGGGTCGAGATATTCTTTTCCAACAGTGATCTTATCTTGATCAATAATAAGCAACAATTCTAATATGGATCCTACTCCTTTCCCTTCTTTCGCTTGAATCCTGATCTCGGCTTTTTGTGTTTTATCTCCTACATTCTGATAATTTATGCTTTCTGCTGGTTTTTCTTCTCCGGTTTGAACCTTATTGGAAATTGCAACATCAGAATTGCTCTGGAGGTCATAAATAAACAGATCAAAATCATTCGATGCGGCATTATAGGGGTCGTCCCATTGTAAATGGACTTTAATTCTCCCCCCTGGTTGTATTTCAAGTGGAATTCCGGTAGAACCATTAAAGGAATGATACCCTTCTCCGCCATCTGTAAAAATACCCTGATAGTGTACATTAGCAGTATTTCCTGCTGCACTTACAATCAGTACATTCGGATTATCAGTGAGTAACTGAGAAATTTCTGATGCACTATATCCGTCTTCAAAATAAGGCACTTCATAATTAAAGGCATCTTCAACAATTATTGAAGCACCGGCATTAATGAGATTTTTGAAAGCCTCTATAAATTTTTCGTCTCTTCCTCCACCAAAGTCATGATATATGAGAGTAGCATTAGGGGCGATATCATGAATGATCTCCATCATTGCAGTCCCCTCAGCCCGGTTGCCATCTTTTAATACGATAACATTTCCAGGTATATCTCCAAGTGCCTGAGCATCTGATAATCCCTTAGCCCCATTTGAGATTACGCCTACTATTACTCCTGAACCATCTTTTCCTGTAAGGTTTCTGAGTTCTGCTGTTTTTAAAACAATATCACCGGCAGTATTGACTGAACCGACAGCTGATACCGGATATAGTCCAATTACCACTAATACCATCAAAAAGAGAAAGAGTGAAAAAATAGTCATAGAGTATTTTTGTTCATTTTTGTTTGCCAAGAGTCGTCACCTTTGTTAAAGGATATTGTTCTGAGTAGTACTATAAGAGATTACCCATGTCTGATACAAACAAAAAAAAGTAGTGCTAAATCGAAAAAGGTTATTCCCAGATTATTGATTCCCAATCATCTAAAATTGAAAAGTCATTATTCGAATTCTCTGTAACTTCTTCAGAATCACACATCATATTGTGGTTCATATCATCACAATAATCAATAATTTCGCAATTTTCATCAGGATAACAATTTCGTACCACTATTTTGTCTAAGTCGCAGACTTGGTCCCGGTTACAATCGATACAATAGGTACATTCATCCTGATTATTACAGAGAATAAGAAAACAATCAGTCATATCGCAGATCTGATTATCATTTTCATCGATGCAGTATTCACATCGATCATCCTGCGTGCATGCAAGTACTGCGAATGGACCGTTTCCTTCTGAAAATTTGAAATAAAATGCAGTTTCCTGTGGCTTCTCGCTTATTCCACCTTCTTGTCCAGTCTGATTCTTGGTCTCACCCGGGGAGATATCGGGGATTAAACTTATCTGAATTGGCGCCTGTGGTTCTTCACTCATTCCTGTTGGTGCCCATGTCGAAGTAGGAGTAATTGTAGCCGTTGGGGCTTGTGTTGGTTGGAAAGGTACCTGCGGTTTTTCGCTTACTCCCGAGGATGTCCATGTCGGAGTGGGGGTTATTGTAATGGTTGGTGCCTGAGTTGATTGGGAAGTAGCCTGCGGCTGCTCACTTGCACTCTGGGACTCCATACCTGCATCTCCAGTTAATTGAGAACCCATTCCTTGTTCATCTTCATCACACACACCATTTGAATTACAATCATGACAATAACCAGATGGGCAGGCAGAGCAGGCGGTGATGCATGATTGACCTCCGGTATCTGTTGCATTATTTACTTGTGCTGGGATTATCTGTCCCTGACTCACTTCCGTTGGTAAGGGAGAAACGGGAATCGTTTCTGGAGTGACTGATGATGAAATATGATCTGAACCAGCTTCCTGTTGTGACATCCCCGGAGTAATAGCATTGCCAGAAAAAATATCGAAAATTATCCTGTGATCAGGTTCATAATAATATTGCGCGATTGGAATTTGGTCCTTTGAGTATTCGGTAATAAGTATCCATCCCTTTTCAGGTGAAGAACAGGTCTTAAGTGTTCGGTCATATATCCAGGTCATGCCCAATGCAGGATCATAAAAAGTTCCAACTCTCATTCCTTTTTTCCAGTGTATAGGGATGATAACACCAATCCGATTTAATCCAACGGGTCCAAGTGAGATAGGCATTTGAATTATTGCCATATTTCTCTCATTTAAAAGAATTTCAGGATTATAATCATTTATTGACAATATTTGAGGGGGAACTGTATTTGATAGTGAGAAAATCGGAGAACTGGAAATTCCCTCATTGCCTTGATTTTCAACGAATGGGGGAGATCTCATGGCTTCTTCTGCCCCTATTGGACAGACTAGAACCAGAATGCAACAAAAAAGAATAAAATTCAGAATATCACCCATTGATTTCATTTGTAAAGCACCTGCCAAATGATATCCTTAGACGCGATGAATATGAAACTTTTGTCAAATCAATATTTAAAAATTTATATAATTATTGGAATAAAAAGTAGAATTCAACAATATCCATGTGGACAACTTGTTGGGTAAGGTGTTGGATAATGGTGATCATCATAGTGGGGTTCAGTGTATATCGTAGTCATGGTAAACTCCTCTGAATATGAAAATGGTACAGAAGATGTTTCAGGTTTTTTAGTGGGCTCTGGTGTTCCATTTGGATCATCACATATTCCATCATAATTTGCATCAGGACACGGCATCTGTCCGGCTGTCGGCGGTATTGTTGGTGTAATTACCAAAGCAGGTGTTTTGGGAGTATACACATCTTCTCTTCGATTATCCTGAATGATATTATCTTCAAGAATGGTATTGGTGCTCCCAATGGTATCTATGCCATAGAGATTTTTCTCGATGGTATTTCCTTTCACCAGGTTATTTGCAGAGCCCTCTTTTATTGCGAGACCTTTATATGAATTTCCAGATAAATGACAATTTTCAACTATTCCATTATCTGATCCAAATAACCCGATACCAACTGAGTTGTGCGAAAGAGTACACCCATCTATATGTAACTGGTCTGTTTGTTTCCCGACAATTGCATTTGTAGTCCCTTCAATGAACATATCTTTTATAACAATATTTTTCAGTTTTCCGGAATCCGGGGATTGGATTAGTATGGCATTCTGATCAATGGGCGTATTATCAATAAACTGGACACTTAGTCCCTCTATTTTTCGTCCTGCACCAATTATTGTCACATCAGATGAGAGAATTGTGATAATAGAACCGGCTGAATGAGAAATGTCTCTGCCAAGTGTGTACGTCCCTGGGGATGTGATGATTACCGGGCCGGTTATTTCTCCTGAACCGGAAAGCATTATCGGTGGTTCGATTTGTGATTCTGTCACCGCGATCGGTTTTTGTGCAAGGGAAGGAGGTAGTGGGTTTTCCGGGGTTAACCCCTGAAGTTTTTCATATAACATTAAAGAATCCGGAAGACCATATCCAAATGCAGGATCCCAGCCTGGTTCACCTAATTCAAGGGTAGTTGAAAGGAGGGCATCTCTCATTTCATCTGCGGGGATATTTGGAAAAAGGCTCCATTCAAGGGCTAACAATCCTGCAATATGGGGCGCTGCTGCACTTGTGCCAGGGAATGTTTTTGGAAATCCACCAGCACCTGATACTTCGATATTATTAATTCCGGTTACATCTGGTTTTTGTCTGATACTCACTTGTGGATATGTTATGGTTACAAATCCCTGGGAGGAGTATCGTTCAATTGCATTTACTTTTTCTGGAGATATTGCTGCAACAGATAGTACCAATGGGACTGCAGCCTGACCGATGATTGAATCCTGATTGCTTAGAGATTGCTTATTGATGTACACTTTGTCTTTTTGCGCGTTAATGAAAATCTCAATATTTTTATCTTTGACATCCGGATTTTCTTTCTTTACCCTGAGTTCTGCCTGGACAAGATTTGGGCCGTCATTAATATACGTAAATTTCTCCTCTGGCAGGGCATTCCCTCCCTGAACTCGCTCACTCAATCCAATTAATTCTCCATTTTCCTCAAGATACAGATTGTAATCATTATCTGACTGACCATACATGTCATCCCATTGTAAGAATGCTGAAAACTTACCCCCCGGCTGGATTGCAATTGGGATCCCTCCATTTCCGTCGAATGAATGATATCCGGTCCCATCATCAGAAAATTTATTTTGATAATGAACTTCTGCATTATTCCCGGCAGCACTTACAATAATTACTTCGGGATGTTCAGCAAGAATCCGGTTTAAATTTTCAGCAGTAAATCCATCCTCAAAATATGGCACCTCCAAAAATCCGACATCATCAACAATAATCCGCGCTCCGGCATTAATCAGGGACTCAGCCGCAGAGATAAAATCATTTTGTGCTCCGCCTCCAAAATCATGATAGAGAAGGGTGGCGCCCGGAGCGATATCATGGATAATTTCCATCATCGCCGTCCCCTCATTTCCACGCCCATTCATGAGAACATGAACATCTGGCGGCAGATCACCGGATGACTGAGCCTGCGAAAGACCACCGGCTCCATTAGAAATCACACCCACCCCTATGCCAGAACCATCCGCCCCTGATGTATTCCGAAGTTTGTCTGTTTTTAAAATAATGTCACCAATCGTGTATGCCTGACCAGATCCGGATGCTGGGGAGATCAGGATAAAACAGACGAGAAAAATAATTGATAAAATAAATCCCGGCAGAAACAATGAATTGGAATTTACATCTTTACCCGCATGAATACATGGTGCTATTGAATACTTATTCATGTATTCATCATACATGTTCAAAGTAATAAAAACAGGTGACTGCGCAATCTAAATACAAAAATAAAAAAGTGTTTCATTTTTTTTATAAAAGTACAGATCCATGTTCTGATTCTTCATCACAGAATCCATCTCCATTCATATCTTTGCAGAACTCAGCAATCGTGCATTCAGAAGGAGTTTCACAATCCATAACAAGGAGAACATCAATATCACAGATATCATCCCTGGCTCCCATATAATCAAGGCCCCATCTATCCTTGCAGAATATAATTGCATAATCCAGAAGTGTGCATGCGCCATCATCATCAATGTCAAGACAATATTCACAATCCTGATAAGGATCACATGCTACTATTGGGCGAAGTCCACTTTCCGGAAGAGCTAGCTGATAATAGATTGTCGATTGCGCTTCTTCACTTAAACCACCTTCAGCAGAAACCGCCGGGGGCGTTACAGGTACATTGATCTGAATTGGTTCCTGAGGTTTTTCGTTCATACCTCCAGTTTGTGTTCCTGTTGGTTCAGTTTTCAAAGTAGATTCAGAGTCATCACAAACTCCATTCTGATTACAATCGTCACAAAATCCTGATGGACAGGATACACACACTATCCTGCAGGGATGTGCAGATGAGACCGATGTAGTCCCACCAGAAGGTTGTCCGGCTGCTACGATTGGGGGAGTTCCTGATGATGCCGGAGTAGTCTGTCCGAATGGAGGGACAAAACCCGGTTGTTCCCCTGAGGAAGCGGCTCCGGTTGTTCCTCCGGCAGGACTCATCATTGCAGTTCCGGTAGTCATATCCCGAAAGACTCCGGATTTAGGATCATAATAAAACTGAGCATATACCTTTCCCTCCTTGGTGTGCTGAGTTACCAGGAACCATCCATAGGTTGGGGTATAAAATTTCTGAAGTACATTATCAAAGAACCAGCTTGTCTGGGTAATGGGATCAAAAAATGTTCCTGACCGTGTGCCTGGCTGCCATTGCGCGGGGATGCGCTCACTTGTCGGGATGGCTCCCGGCCCTCCTGCGGGTGTTGGTGATGCTGCAGGTTTTGAAGGACTTCCCCCTGTCATCACAAGAGTATCAGAGCTAAATCCAAGTGGACTGGAAGTGCTGCTCGAAGATGAAAATCCTCCGGAACCAGATGAAGAAACACCTCCGGATGACATTGAAAATGCTGAAACATACACGGCAGTCATGAGTAGGATAGACACTACTATCCCCACTGTCTGAATAATTTGTATTTTTTTCATAGAGATCACCTCATCAAAAGGGAATATAATATTCTATTTATCCTGCAAACAAAAAAAAATATCATGACAGGATTGTTATCTCCATTTTTTCAATGCATCCGTTCTGGATGTTTGCATCTCCTGATATGGCATTCATAGTATATTCCGCTGGAGAAGCATCTCTTGCATTTATTGCCATCAAATGTTCTCCGTTTTTATCAAGAGTTACCATTCCGTAATATGAAGTGGCATATGCTGATTGATTGTCCGGAATTAAGTCTAGAATACTCTGACCGGTTGTTTCATCGGGAATTAATAACCCAATACTAAATGGACCTTCAGACTGATCAAATACAATTCCATTATCCGCAATGATCGGGAACATTTGCCCTTTGATTTCACTTCCGGAATTTGATGAAATCCAGAGATATACTTTTTCAAGTGGCGTTCCTTTTACCACTACGGTGAAATTATTGCCATATTGAATCGTTTCAGATTCTGTCGTTAATGACAAACCTAAATCGCATATATCTACATCATCAGTTATTGCATTTGTAACAAAAGCAGATTCAGAAGATCCGGGATCAGCCGTGGGATAATCCTGTGCAGATAAGGCTTCTGTCGGTGTAGGGCTTATAACAGGTGAATATGATTGCTCAACAGTGTTTGTCCCTTGCGTGGCAGTAATGTAATTTTTTCTCTCTTTCATTCCTGTGCTGGTGTCTTTTGTAATTTTCAAAGTAACCGTGTAAGTCCCGGGATTTGTGTATACATGAACCGGACTTTGATCAATTGATGAACTTCCGTCACCGAAATTCCATACCCATGTTACTGGCTCTCCCTTAGATAAATCTGCAAAAGAGACTGTCAGAGGTGTTGATCCGGATTGTGGCCCGCCGGTGAAATCTGCAGAAAATGAAGGTACTGGCATGGGCATCATGGGCATGAAGGGATTAGCATTGACCATAATTGCCTGATTAAAAGATTTTGTGTCTGCAGCACCTTGTGCATCCAAAGCAAGCAGTGTTACCGAATATGTTCCGGGAGACATGTAGGTATGCATGGTTCTCGGTCCGTCACCTGAATATCCATCTCCAAAGTCCCAATGCCATTCGATAGGATTTCCCTCAGAAATATCTGTAAACATAACATTTAGCGGGGCTGTTCCATGGGCCGGAACAATTCTGGCATTTGCTGATAGTGCCGAAACCTGCACGATGAGTAGCCCGACAATAGCAAGTATGGCAATAGCTATTTTAAGCACTTGTAATCGATTCCCCATAATCAGTCCTCCCTGAGATCTGATACGGTCAAAGATGATGCAAGAGAATTTATAGATTATCCTTGCGTTTTCTAAAAAAAAAAGAAAATTTAAACTTAAATTCTCCTAGAAAGGAATAATCGGATCATTTGTTTTTTGTGCCCAGATAGAAATAAAATGCTGAAGAATAATTCCGACAAAAGCACAAATCAGACCCCCGATTGCCCCTTGGATAATATAGGTAATGCCAAGATCCTGTGATATGGGAAATTGATTCAGCCCCAGATTTGAGAGAGCATAGCTCATCCCACCAAATGCCAGGACCCCGATTGCACTAATGAAATAGGAAAAAATTACTGCGCGTGAAAGGCTCTCCCTTTCATAGAGAAAACTGTCAATTATTGATCCGAGCGAGGTTGTAATCGCTGCAAGGGTAAACCAGGCCACTGCCCCCCAGAAGAAAATAATTGCCATGGGAAATATTCCACTCCCGTCCCAAAAGTTAGTCAGAGCTGAGGTTCCTTCCATTACTCCGATAATTGCAAAGATTAATCCTGCGATATATGTGACAAATGAGAAACGACCCCGGTAAAGGGTTGATCTCAGATCAATTACTTCACTTCTGACCATATCGTCAAGCGAAAACCCTTTGTATAAGAGATATCCACCAATGCACCCGGCAATAACTATGGTTGCTATTTCCGGCCTGTTTACGGCATAACTTATTGCATATAAAAGCAGGGTAAGACCGGGAAGTACCAGGACTATCTTTGATATCTTTGGATCGCTGACCAGTTTTTTAATGATATAATAGGTTCCTTCAAGGTTAGGCATCTGGGATACTACTACCCGCTGAACAGAGGAAATGGTAATTTTTCCCTGGATAATCGGAAGAATATACTCATCTTCTCCTCCATCAGTAACAAGAATACATTGGTTACATTCAGTCTGCGCTATGACTTCATCAAGCAGTCTGGCAATTTTCCTGTCACCTTCAATGAAACGGAAGTGGTTCCCCCCGATGACCACAACTTCTGCATCTTCACCATCAGCAATTAATTTGTCATACGTTGAAATTGCCTGAAAAATAGCATTCAAATCAGAATCTTCTGGATCCGCCAGTGCAAGTTTAATTGCCGCATCAAGGCATGCCGCTCGGCCGATAACCGGACTCTCAATAGAAGATTTAAATCCAATATCATCATCGCGGTCGATATTAAGGACTAATGTCCGGATGAAACCCATTACAAAGGTATTAGTTTCTACCCTATAAATGACTTCTATAGGTCAATAAAAGAAAAGGTTTTGGGATTTATATAAGTCTGGAACGCTGGAGGAGAAGAAGATCTTCCGTTGTGAGTTTTTCTCCAGCCTTAAACTGTGAAAATATCTGTTCAGCTTCCTTCCTGACTTCCTTCTGTTCTTTTGTTGTTCTGACCTTTTTGGTTTTCTTGCGAAGTCCGCCAATTACTTTATCGTAATCGCGGAGTTCCTTCTGGCATTCAATGAAGAGCTTGTGTTCGTTGTCAGCAGCTTCCTGCGCTTCTACGAATTTTTTATGTGCTTCATCAGCATTTTCGCGGGAAGAGTCGGCTTTCCGGTAGCACTCAACCATCAGGTCATGGTGTTTTTGTGCATCTTCAGCCAGCTGAGTAACATGATCATGGATATCAGATGCCTGTCTGCGCAGCTCCTTAGCAAGAGTTATCTTCTCCCTAATCTCTTTATTTTGTTCAATCTCAGCTTCCTGCTCGCGAAGCTGTTCCTTTAGAGCCTTGATCTTATCTATGAGTTCACGTTCTTTTTCAGTGGTGAAAACTTCGGTCTGTTGTCTGAATTCAAGGTGTTCAACCTGCTTATGAAGTTCCTTAATACTCCGGCTTTTGATGCCGCCATGTTCTTTTTTAAATGCGTCAATATCATTAAAAAGTACATTAGCCTGTTCATTAAGCTCGTTTCTCTTATCCTTAAGCTCTTGAACTTCCTTGTTGAACTGATCCCGGAGTTCCTTATGCTTTTGTGCTTCTTCAACACATTCGCGGGTCTGATTGTTCAGAGTATTTCTTTCTCGGGCAAACTGGCTTGCCTGAGCATTACACTCATTCCGTTTATTCTTATGATCTTCAGATCCCGAGATAGTAACTTTTCTTTTATCAATCAGTTCATTCAACATCGTTAACCAATCCTCGCATAAAAAGGCACGTCTGGTATTCCCTACCGGTGCGAGAGATGGGACATACGTAAGAGCAATACGCAGTATGTACAAAAGGCCGTGTGAAAACGGGAAGAATCAGAGATAGATAACGTTTCAGCATCCCACTTAAGGACACCTGCCACCCTTGAAGAGTGGTATAACATACATCTGTTCGACTACAGTTCTTATTCGCTACACGATCCACGTATGTTCGACTCCCAATACCAAAAGGCTTTGAAACAAGAGACCCCTCGTTCATTCATTCACGAAGGGATCCTGTGTGACCTTCTACTATTATAAGGACAACAGGACTTTTAATAATTTCGCAGAAGAAAAAGAGAAACAAAATATTATATTAAGATTCTATGGCAGTTGTTTTTTTAAAGTGTGGTTTACATCCACAGAATGTCAGCTGGTCCACTGGCATAATCCATCGTGGCACCAACGGAATGGGGTTTGATTCGCGCAAGATCCGGAGATTTGGGGTAGCGAAGCTGTTCCTCAATTCGGTTCAGTTTTTCTTTGTAGGGCTGTTTTGGCTTAGCGTTCGTGTCCCCATTCTTTACACCAGTCATGATTGCGAGGACGCGGACTTTTCCTTCCATATCTGAGCGGATTCGGGCTCCCCAGATAACATCGGCGTGAGCATCAAGTTCATAGGTCAGAGAGGAAGCGATCTCTTCAGATTCAATGAGGGTTAAATCACTCCCGCCGGTAATGTGGATCAATGCCCCGGTTGCTCCACGGTAGTCGATATCAAGCATTGGGTTTGAAAGGCATTCACGAACAACACTTTCAGCTTTGTTTTGTTGCTTGGATTCACCGACAAGCATTGTTGCAACCCCGCCTTTGCTCATGATTGCCCTGACATCAGCATAATCTATATTGATTAATGACGGTTCAGTGATAGTCTCGGTAATTCCTTTTACCGTCTCTCCGATCAACTGGTCCATGACAGAGAATGACTGGGCAAGAGGCAGGTTTGGCACAAAACTTTTGAGCCTGTTATTATCCAGGAGAATAACTGAATCGCATGATTTTGACATTGCTTCAAGGCCGTCTTCAGCTCTGATAAGCCGGGCTTTTTCAACGTCAAATGGGTATGACACCATCCCCACTACGATAGCTCCCTGTTCTTTTGCAATCTGCGCGACCGCTGGAGCTGCTCCGGTGCCAGTGCCCCCACCCATGCCTGCAGTGATAAAGCAGAGATCAGCTGACTCAAGAAGACTTTCCAGGGTTGGGCGTGCCATTTCTGCTGCCTTTCTTCCGATTTCCGGATATCCCCCAGCACCAAGCCCCTTTGTCAGGCTTTTCCCGATAAGAATCCGTTTGTCAGCCTGAATCATATCCAGGTGCTGTTTGTCTGTGTTAATGGCTATCGTTTCAGCGCCGGAGACACCCATGTGATGAAGACGATTTACAGTATTATTTCCTGCCCCCCCGCACCCAATAATGACGATACGTGGCTGGCCAACTATATCATCATCATAGTTTTGTGATGTGTTCTTGAGTTCCTTTTCTCTTTCCGCGTTTATGACTGCGGCATTGATGATACTCTGCATACTTTTATCCCCCTCACATCTAAAATGACAGTTGATCACTGTCGGCGAGCACTCGGGTTGCCCGCTTTTCGATGAGCATTCGTACAGCATCCCTGATAGCCTCGGAGATGGTTGGAAATTCACCCGCCTCAACCATCTTCTCCAACATCGTTATTTGCTGTTCAGGCAACCGGATGGTAATTCGCTTCATGACTTTGCCTCATGATCTGACAATTGTCTGACATGTGTCGGTCACACGTCTGACATGGAGGTGACAAGAGTCAGACACAACGAGATACACAGAATACAATTTTTAAATTAATAAATCTTTCGATTCTTCGTCGGGCAAAATAGATAGGTGTAAACAATGCGGTGAACATGAATAGGAAAGAGTTGTCAGATGAAGTACAAATCTGAAATACGGGCCGTTCATGGAGGCAGGGGAAAATATATTGACCGTACAGATACAGGGATTCTTGATTTTAGTGCAAATATCAATCCATTTCCCCCGGAAATTGACCTTTCAGTTCCTGTAGACGCATTGGCCCGATATCCCGACGACGAATACTCCCTTTTAAAAGATACAATAGCCCGGCATCATGGGTGCCAGCCAGAAAATATCACTGTTGGAAACGGGTCAGTTGAAGTGATAAGAACTCTGTGTCATACTACTTTAGAGCCAGGTTCCACATTTCATGTTTCTCCCCATACATTTTCCGAATATGAACTCTCTGCAAAGTTAGCAGGAGCAGTGAAAGTAGAGAATGAAAATAAATCTTCTCTTTCATTTATTTGTAATCCGGATAATCCATCTGGAAATCTTATTCAGAAAAGTGTTTTACGGGCAAAAATATCTGAATATGAACAAAATGAACGAATTATCTGTATTGACGAGGCATTCATTGATCTTGCCGATCCTGGTCAGTCAGTGTCAGATATCAAGTCTCCCGCATTGTTTGTATTGCGGTCCCTAACGAAAAGTTTTGCAATTCCAGGGATCAGATTCGGGTATGGAATTGGAGACCCTGATCTTGTATCCGCAATGGAGGTCATGCGCCCTCCCTGGACCGTGAATGCATTTGCAGAAAAAGTAGTTCTTTCTGCATTTGCCAAATATAATGAACTTGAGCGTTCACGCGCTTACATTCAAAAAGAAAAAGAAAAACTCATTGAGGCCATCACCTTTCATGGCTGGAGCTGTCACCCCGCAAGTGCAAATTACCTGCTCATTGAAACAGGGCATGATGCTGGTACCATTACAGATCTGTTCTTTCAGTCTGGAATTCTGGTCCGAGACTGTACTTCCTTTCATCTTCCTACCTGCATTCGTGTAGCAGTGCGAACAACTGAAGAAAACATCCGGCTCAAAGAGGCATTCGAGAAGGTCATGAAATGTTTGCGTTAATTATGGCCGGCGGGAAAGCCTCAAGGCTTGGAATGGGAGAAAAAGCGTTGGCACGAATAGGTGACAGACCACTTATTTCCTATGTTCTTACCGCAGTCATTGATGCAGGCCTCATCCCCATAGTCATTGTAAGCCCTCGTACTCCTTATACAACAAATTACTGCAGAGTGCAAAATATTGAGTGGATATGCACAGACGGCCGGGGGTATGTTGAAGATATCGGGCAGGCAGTAACTGTACTCTCAATTACCGGCCCGGTTCTGACCATATGTGCTGATCTTCCCGGAATTACTGCTTATCACATTAAAACAGTACTAGACAGGTATAACAAATCAGGTTGTCCTGCGTGTTCTGTCTGGGTAAAACCTGCCGCAGGTAATTTCATTCATTCTTCTAACGGTCAGTTATCTGCAACCAAAGATGAAAATTCAATTCCAGGAATTCCGGTCGGGTTGAATATTATTCAGGGAGATTTAATTGCAGAAGAGCAGAATGAGATCCAGATCATTTTATCTGATCCTCTATTGGTTCTCAATATTAATACCAGAGAAGACATGGTAGCAGCTGAAAAGATGCTTCGCACTTCCAAAAGTGTTTGACTTCCAACCAACTCTCTTATAGCCTCAGGTCATACGTTTCAGGTATGAGTGATTCCCGGGAAATAGAACTTGACGGGCATATTATAGACTCAGGGATCATGGAGCATGTCCTTGACTCCATCCTCGATATGGGTGGAGACTTTGAAATAATTGATTTTAACGTTGGGAAAAGAAAAACTGATACCAGTTACGCACGGGTTCGTATTATCGGAACAGATAACGCAAATCTTGATGCTATCATCAGCACTCTTCACCGCCATGGCGCCAGATTAGTTGATACGGATGATGCGAACCTGGCACCTGCAGAAGGTAATCGGATTGTTCCAAAAGGTTTTTATTCTACAACAAATTATCCGACGCAGATTCGTATTAACCATAACTGGATACCCGTTGATCATATCGAAATGGATTGTTTAATTGTAGTAACGCCAGATAAACAATCAGCTCAGGCCACCCCCATGTCTAAACTGCAGAAAGGAGATCTCGTGGTCATCGGTGAACATGGAGTGAAAATAAAGCCTCCTGAGCGTTCCCGTTCACATGGTGAATTTGAATTTATGGGAGGTGCCATCTCTTCAGAGCGCCCTACTGAAACGACCATTCGTAAAATTGCCAAAGAAATTATAGACACACATCGAAAGGGGTTGAAAGTAGCTCTCGTTGGTGGCCCTGCAATTATTCATACCGGTGCTGGTGAAACATGTGCAACCATGTTCAGGGAGGGATTCATCGACATTCTTTTTGCAGGGAATGCACTTGCAACCCATGATATTGAATACAATAAGTATGGAACCTCACTTGGCATGAATATCCGGTCAGGGGAACTGGTATCAGCAGGACACAAAAATCATCTCTACGCAATCAGTGAAATAATACGGGCGGGTTCCATTAAAAAAGCCGTTGATAATGGAACATTGCAATCAGGAATCATGTATGAGTGTGTAAAAAATGATATTCCGTTTGTTCTTGCCGGTTCAATCCGGGATGACGGCCCTCTTCCTGACGTTATCACAGACGCAATGATTGCCCAGGATGAGATGAGAAAATATGTTCCAGATATAGGAATGGTTCTGATGATTGCAACTATGCTTCACTCAATAGCAGTAGGTAATTGTCTTCCGTCATATGTTGTGACTGTTTGCGTAGATATCAATCCTTCAACCCTTACAAAACTGATGGACCGTGGGACATCCCAGGCAATAGGTGTGGTCAGTGATGCAGGAGCATTCTTCCCAATGTTGCTTGAACAATTACACCTTCTCGAAAAAAAATAGATTTATTACCGGGTTAGGGGCATGGCCCAGGGTTTTTCCTGATCCATAACATATTCCCATTCTTTTTTGCACCCACAATCCATTTCAAGTACAGATTTCATCAGTTCCTGATCTGCATTCAGGTTATAATCCCTGATGGCATCAAGGATCATACTATCGCATGAACCACAATTATGTGGCCCGCGTGTCTGTCCTCCTCCGATGGGATCGCAGGTAGTATGAACGGGTGCACCAGCCAGTATAGAAGCTACACTCCATAAATATGGAGGACGATATGCCTGTCGTTTCCATAAAAGCTCCAGATGAGTATTACGCTGGACGGTGCAGGGATTCATCGAGATGAGATCAGTAACCGGAATGATTTCGCGTATTGAGCTGACCATATCTGCATGAGCCTCTGCCTCTGAAAGATATGGGGGCTTATGAAGGAGGTACGTTTTTACCTTGGCGCCTGCGTCGTGAATAATTTCAGTCGTTTTGAGATAATCTGAATAAAGAAGACCTTTGTCAATACATTTCTCCCTGATATTATCTGATGTGGTTTCGAGTCCGATGGCAACATACAGTTCGCCGGCATCTGTATCATCTTTGATGGCTTCAATCTGTGTTTGAAAAGAATCAGGTTTGATATAATCACATCTGGATTCTACAATGAGTATTTTCCCCCTGGTAAGATTGATGATCTTGTCCTGTATGACCCTCGGAACTTCACATGGATCAAAAAAACTGCCTGAAGTATATACTTTCACGACTTTTGGATCGGTTCTGGTTATTTCATCTTCAAGCCGCCTTATTTGGGCGGTCATCAAAGAGATGAGTTCTGCTGTCTCGATTCCGGAAAATCGCTCATGTCGATACTGACATATTTTGCACCTGTTCCAGGAGCATCCCCCGGAACGAATAATTGCGGTGACACTACTGAGGATCTCTCCTTGTATGCGATCCTGGCCGGTCCATATTGCCAGGGGTTCTTCAGGATTTTTTATAGGTTTCATAGATTTTGTTCCAAAAAACTGATAGTGAAAATACCGGGACCATAAAGCGTTACGCTTTTCCCGAAACTATGTGATTATCCCGAATGCCGGGATCAGAATCTGATACCTTCAGATTATTTCAGACACTTCTCATTTGCGTGATAATCAGATCGGTATTCATTAACTGACCAACAATATATTAGGATCCCGAGTTCCACAATATTCACCATCCAGAAGAGGACTTTGCCAATGAATATTTATAATGCCCTATCAGGAATTACCCTGGTTCTACTTGTGTTCATGTGTAGCCCCGTCAGCGCATATTATCTCTCACTTGATGCGCCAGCGCAGGTAAAGGTGGGAGAACCAATTTTAATTACCGGATCAACTAATACTCCACCTCCAGACAAGATAGATGTCATTTTTTCCCTGTCGCTCAACGTTCCAGTTGAAATTGAACGACAGTCAATACAGATAACTGAAAAAGGAGATACTACCTTTAATGTTACTTTCAAAACCGAAGGACTTGAAAAAGGAAATTATAAAATTGAAGGCCTTTCACAATCACAGCGTGATTTTTCTGCAGGTTCCCGTTCACTTCGGGTGGTAAAATTGATAGATCGATCTGACATGATAATTTTTACCTCACCCACCTGGCAGGAATTTGAAAAGACCCTGCTTATTGAGGCTAAAATTTCAGGGCACCAGGATAATGCCATTCAAATGGAAGTCAAAAAAGAAAACAATTCAATTTTTGGTCCTGAATCTATACCGGTTGACAGAGGTCTTATCAAATATGAACTCCCGATTACTGAGCCCGGACCCTATGAGGTCACCTTTGCAGATTATGATGGTTTTATAGGAAAATATGCAATAACATCAGAGGAAAGGGATGGTCATCGCCCTACTGGAGAGTTGGAACAGGTAACTGCAGGTGCGACCCCGATTCAAACGGTCGTCCCCGAAACTCAGGCTATACAGACGAGCACCACAAAGCCTGCGAAAATTTCCGGAATATCTGCATCAGGTGATGTTTCACGCGATGCTCCGGCGTATTTTATTATTACTGCAGATAAAACTCCACTTACCTTTCAGACTTCTGATAATACCGACTGGGTTATTGAATATAAAACCTCACCAGATGGAGTTAAAATAAAAGTGAATGAAGAGATGGGAAATATTCCTGAGACGGTTACCGTAAAAGAATCGGTCTCTGATATTTATCTGAAGGTATATCCATACAGTTACAAGGCAGCAGAAAAGGTGACTATTACCGCTGATACTGCATCATCTGTTGCACTTTCAGACGATGCAGCAAAAGCATTTGCTGCTCCACCAAGATACGGGACCAGTGCTGGCCAGGCGGGCACAAAAACTCCTATACCAATTGGGATAATTCTGATAAGTCTTGTAATTGGTCTTGGAATTTTTATAAAAAGAAAATAATTTTAGCAGACCCGGGGGACAGGATCGCCCATTGGTGGTTCGATAAACCGTTCCCCACCTGCTTTTGTCTCCATAATTACGCCCCGTCCTTTAGTAACCGTGCCAATAATTGCAGCATCCCTGCCATATTTGTGCCCTTTCAATATTTTTAATATCGATTCGGCCTCACTTGCAGGGACTCCCATGACCACTTTTCCTTCATTTGCTACTTCAAGAGGATCGATTCCAAGGAGCTGAGATGCCGCCTGTACTGACGAACGAATGGGTACTTCTTCTTCAAGTATCCTAATCATAACGTTGGATTTGGTTCCCATTTCATTAATTGCACTGGCAAAACCTCCTCTGGTTGGATCCTTCATAGCGTGGATAGTGCCAGCATTCATGACTGAATGAACCATTCCTGAAAGAGGGGCAACGTCAGATACTATCTGATCAGCGAAATCAAATTCTTCCCTGCTTGCAAGAACGGCAAAACCATGATCCCCTAACGTTCCTGATACAATAATCGCATCGCCAGGCATCAGGCCATTATCCCGAACGATGGTATCAACAATGCCTATTCCTGCAGTATTAATTGCAATCTGATCCAAAGCTCCCTTCTCCATTACTTTCGTATCTCCGGTTACCAGAGAGACATTCCCTTCACAGAGTGCTTTATCCATTGATTCAATAATCCTGGCAAGAGTATCAAAATCAAATCCTTCTTCAACAATTAATCCGCATGAAAGGGCAAGTGGTACTCCTCCCATCATGGTTATGTCATTAATTGTTCCACAAACAGAGATTTTGCCAATATCGCCACCGGGGAAAAAAAGTGGACGTACAACGTGGGAATCTGTCGTAAAGACAATATTTTTTTCTCCGATGGGGATTACTGCACCATCATCAAGTGCTTCAAGTCCTATTCCCCCAGCATTTGTGTTGGTAATTCGGGAGAAAAGGTCAATCACTTCTCCCATAACTTCTCCGCCAGCTCCATGCATAAGTGATATTTTCATTTAATCAGCCTCAACTTCTATCCGTGTAACAACTACTTCCTTTCCTTTCTCTATAACCGGGAGTTGTCCACATTCAGGACATACAAATATTTCACTTCCGACATACCCGCATACACATCTGGTCTGTGGGGAAACTTTTGTGCAAATTAATTGCGTCTCTTTAAACAGGGGCTCATCCTCTATAATGGCAGTAAATAAGAACTTCACCTGTTCTGGATTTACAATTGATAGTTCACCAAAGTCTACATATATATGGGTAATAAATTTTGCATTGTTTTCCAGAGCAGCTCTTTTCGATGTGACAACGATATCATAGGCAATTCCATATTCATGCATCAGAAAAAGACTCCTGTGTTCAGGGGATTTGTTCGATCCAAGGTTTACTTAAAACAAGTTAAAGGGTGCGATATTGTCTTTGAGAGAACTACAATTATGTGAACATAAAAGTTCCCAGTCTCACAAAAGGTTACACCCGCAAAAAATCTCTGCTGATGCCAAAAAATATTATTTCCGGTTCTTGTGCTTCAGGCAGGAGATTCATTTCAATGATTTTTAAGCAATGAAAGAAAAATATGCATCCAGGTTGAAATTTTTGCACATATTGTTCTGCCCGCCTGAGTATGATATATTCCGTACAATAAGACTGGAATGAGCACCAGGGTAATCATTATTGTTGCAAGAATAGACCAGACATTTATATCCAGATACTCATTTAGCGCATACACGGAATATCCAATAAGAAAACTTGATAGTACTGAGCCAATTGTTATAGCTCCCATGATCTCAATTGTTTTAAGGCCCAGCATTTTTCCAATGATTGAGCCACTTATTGAACCGGTTCCCTGGAGTGGAAAGAAAATAAACATGATCAAACCAACAAAATATAGC
>Ga0265295_1003609_pt1 | contig 22225 bp, 22 predicted proteins | sample Munlansysbiofilm_FD_192503 | JGI IMG/M metagenome (GOLD analysis project Ga0265295, IMG submission 192503) | Leachate microbial communities from a municipal landfill in Southern Ontario, Canada - Methane capture system biofilm | ecosystem: Engineered > Solid waste > Landfill > Unclassified ...
CATGCGTGATGGATAAAATTTTACCCGTTCTTGTGTCCAGATGCGCACATCGCGTCTCAAACGTCAGACATCGTCTGATGCAAGCGTTCCTTAATGAATGTTGCGATCAAGGGGATATATGCGTTCTTCAGATGGATATAAGCCTTCATCGCTCAATTTTTTGCGTAACTTTTCCACGACAAACAGCGATACCATCTGAAACATTTCATCATCGGAAAGCGCGGCAACAAATTGATCCAAATCACGCCGGGTATGATCAGAAAATAATTGTAACACGACTTCCAGCGGTCCATCCGGACTTTCCATGAGCTGCTCGCGGTACAGTCGGAACACGTCATCAATGAACTTCATACTTACCGCTCCTCCCCAAACCGATAAGAATACAAAGCCATAACGTTTGAGACTAAAAAACCATACGATAGGTCATCGCTCCATTTCTTATCGTAACGGTCACGTCTCATAGATGCGCTCTTTCGAACGCACAGCCTGAACGAGCGTTTCATCTTGAAGCGCGCGCTCCAAATAATGCCTTAAAAAATCCGGCAAACAGTACGTGATATTCGCTTCGTATAAACCAGACTTAAAGCTATCATATGGATCGCGAAACAGAAGCATGTCTGGCCAGGCCACGGAAAGAAGGCGTTCATCTTCAACTTCCCCGTCGGCATCGTAAAAACGCAGCCCGGATGCAGCATCTTTTTCCCAAGTCAACCCAGCCAGCACAGGATAGCCTAAGACCTTACCCCGAAATCCAAAACCATGAATCGGACGGAAAAAAAAGTGCGGATTCAAAGCGCGAGAAAGAATTTCTTTTAATTCTATAGCGGGCATGCGTAAAATGCAAGTGGTAATCGGATGGGGACAACTGGAAAGCACATCGCCGTAAGATATAAGACCTGCCTTTAAACCGTGTAACAATAAGCCGCTGTTGATAAAAGCGGCATCAGCGCCGGTCTGACGGCGCATGCTTTCAGCGAGCAGACGCGCATACGGTGACGATTGTTCATACGACACATGAAGTGGTGCGCTTAATTGGGTCACCGGACGCATCAGCTTCGGCATCTCTTTTTGTTGAATCTCATCGATGGCCTTGGAGATGCGAAGAGAAGGTGCTTCTTTGGTCACGTCGATGAGATGGGTGCGCATGGTAAGCTTTTTTTGAGGTGAGACTTCGAGCGTCGTCCAACCGAGCTCACGTCCTCCTTTTCCAGCTTGCGTGATGAGCGTTTGTTGGATGCGCACACCTTCTGGAAAACGGTGGTGCGTATGGGCGCCAAGGATCAGATCGATGCCCAACGCCGCTTCAGCCAACGTCTGGTCGAGATGAAATCCAAGATGCGAGAGCAAGATCAGCACATCGACTTGCGGTCGCAACCACTGGGCCATCGCCTGTGCTTGAGCATATGAATCATCAACCGTCCAGCCAAGCAGGGCATAATAATGAAAGGCAGCGGTTAAACCGAAAAAACCAAGCGTGACATCTTCGACGCGCATCACGGTATAAGGCTTGAGCCACGATGGAAGTTTGCCATCGGATGTGCGTAGATTACTTAATATAACGTTAAAAGTCGCATCACGATACATATGCTCGAGTGCCTTTTTCGAAAGGGTTAATCCCTCGTTGTTTCCAATGGTCACCAGATCATAACCGCTCTTTTCTAAGACATAACGGTTGAGCATACCTTCTGTGATATCGGTAAGCGGGTCAACGCGATCGACGTGATCACCGAGATCGATGACGATCGTGCGTTCTCCGAGTTCGCGCTTAAGCCTTTCTATGGCACCACCGATCAAAGGAAACATCTGTAATCGACTGTGTATATCATTCGTATGCAATAGATGTATACGCATGTGCGATCACTCTCTCCACAAGGGTATATATGCTAGCATATGACATTTAATCGTAAAAAACAAAGGGACATAGTGAAGATGATGCAAAAAACCGCTGATCGATCGAACGTGCGCATCAACCAAACAGTTGCATATGATGCCATCGATCGTTATCAGCGGTCGCTTCATTGCGGTCATCTTACGCTTGAAGATAAAATTGGCATGCGGATTAACCGATGCTTCCTTCCATTTCAAAGGCGATCAGACGATTGAGCTCAACGGCATATTCCATCGGCAATTCTTTGGTGAATGGCTCGATAAAGCCCATGATGATCATCTGTGTCGCTTCTTGTTCGGTCAGTCCACGGCTCATGAGATAGAAAAGCTGTTCTTCACTCACTTTGGAGACAGAAGCCTCATGTTCCAGCGTGACACCATCGGTTTTGATCTCATTGTAAGGAATCGTATCGGATACGGATTGGTCATCCATAATGATCGTATCGCATTTTACACTGGCCTTAGAGTCGCGAGCATTTTTACCGAATTGTACGAGCCCACGATAGTTGACCTTGCCCCCATCTTTGCTGATCGATTTTGAGACGACCGTCGCAGTACAGTTGGGCGCAAGCATATGCACTTTGGAACCAGCGTCAAGCTCTTGGCCACGGCCAGCCACGGCAATCGACAATATATCAGCGCGCCCCCCCTCACCTTTCATTACGACGGCCGGGTATTTCATCGTCACCTTACTACCGAGGTTACCGTCAATCCACTCCATCGTCGCGTGTGCTTCGGTGACAGCCCGTTTGGTCACGAGGTTATAGACACTGTTCGACCAGTTTTGGATCGTCGTATAACGGGCACGTGCCCCCCGTTTTACAATGACTTCTACGACAGCCGAATGCAAAGAACTGGAACTGTACACCGGAGCCGTACACCCTTCGACATAGTGGGCAAAGGCGCCTTCATCGACGATGATCAATGTCCGCTCAAACTGCCCCATGTTTTCTGTGTTGATACGGAAATACGCTTGCAGGGGGACATCAACTTTGACACCCTTCGGTACATAGATAAAGCTTCCACCTGACCAGACGGCACTGTTCAAGGCGGCAAACTTGTTATCGCTGGGTGGTACGACCGTTGCGAAATATTCTTTGAAGAGTTCTGGATATTCTTTCAAGGCTGTATCGGTGTCCAAGAAAATGATGCCTTTGGCTTCCAGTTCTTGTTTGATGTTGTGATACACGACTTCCGATTCGTACTGCGCAGAGACACCGGCCAAAAATTTCTGCTCCGCTTCAGGTATGCCTAAACGTTCAAACGTCTTTTTAATTTCCTCCGGTACTTCCTCCCAGGAACGACCCGGGCGTTCGGTCGGTTTGACGTAGTAATAAATATCTTCAAAATCCAATTCAGACAGATCAGCACCCCAAGTCGGTACAGGTTTGGCGTAAAAAATATCAAGCGATTTTAAGCGGAACTCGGTCATCCAATCCGGTTCACCTTTTTGACGTGAAATATCGAGCACAATTTCTCGCGCCAAACCTTTGGGTGTCCGATAAACAGAAACGTCGCGGTCGTGAAAACCATACTTGTACTCGCCGCTAACCGGTGCAACTTTGGCCATCGTGAACCCCTCCTTGAATCAGATTAGATTATACCTCATGAGCATCGATTGTATAGACATCACATTGACTGTTCACTGATTCCCTGTTCTAAAGCTTTCCAAGCCAAGGTGGCACACTTGATGCGCGCCGGAAACTGCGCTACGCCTTTTAACGCAATTGCATCGCCCAATGCTTCTTCTTCCGCTTCTGTCAGCGCTTCCCCTTGGATCATTTTCAAGAAGATATTTTTTATGCGCTCTGCCTCTCCAACCGATTGTCCTTTCAAAAGATCGGTCATCATCGAAGCTGAGGCTTGCGAGATAGAACACCCTTCACCCGTGAAACGAATATCTTGAACGTTTCCATCTTGAAGACGGACATAGAGTGTAATATGATCACCGCACGTCGGATTTTTAAGGTCAACCGCTATAACATGGTCGCCATTTAACACGCCACGGGCGCGTGGATGCTGAGCGTGATCGAGAATGACTTGCCGATAAAGATCATCTAAAGACATCGCCAAAAAACTCCTTTACACGGTGCACACCAGCTACGAGCGATTCGACATCTTGCTTGTCATTATATACATAGAAGCTGGCGCGCACTGTAGCGTTCACACCCAATCGTTTCATCAGTGGTTGTGCACAATGATGACCGGCACGGACCGCAATACCCATAGTATCGAGCACTGTCGCCGTGTCATGTGCGTGAATCGAGCCGATGTTAAATGTCAAAACCGCATGGCGCCCAGAACGTGGGCCATAGATCGTCACCTCAGGTATCTCAGCAAGCGCTTGCGTCGCTAATTCCGTCAACTGTAAGACATGCGCTTCAACACGCCTCATGTCTAAGGCTTCCAAATAATCTATGGCTGCTGCTAACCCCACGGCTTCAGCGATGGGCGGCGTCCCAGCTTCAAAACGCCATGGCGGGTCACGCCACGTCGCCTCATGAAGGCTCACCGTATCGATCATCTCGCCCCCGAGTTCATACGGCTCCAGCGCTTTTAAGAGCTCATATTTCCCATAAAGAACGCCAATGCCCGTCGGTCCCAACATCTTGTGCCCGGAGAAGGCTAAAAAGTCGATGTCCAAAGCCTGGACATCATAAGGCATATGTGGAACACTCTGAGCACCATCGACGACGATGATCCCTCCGACTTCGTGAACGCGCTCGGCAGCAAAGCGGATTGGATTCACAGTCCCTAACACGTTGGAGATGTGGGCGAGGGTGACGATCTTGGTCCTTGATGAGATCGCTTGCATCAGGCGCGTCTCATCGATGATACCTTCTGGTGAAGGTTCAATAAACACAAGACGCGCACCCGTCCGCCGCGCCAAACGTTGCCAAGGGAGAAGGTTCGCATGATGCTCTTGAGGTGTCAGCACAATCTCATCCCCCGGGCCCAGATGCGCGATCCCATACGTCTCAGCGATAAGATTAAGGCTCATCGTCGTCCCGCGGGTAAAGACAATCTCCTGCGTGCGCCGCGCATGAATAAAACGTCTCACTTTTTCTCGAGCGCCCTCATAGGCATCGGTCGCCCGCGCACCAAGCGTGTGCACACCCCGATGAACATTGGCATGATCATGTTCATAGTAGCGCTGCATGGCCTCGAGAACATGCCGCGGTTTTTGGGAAGAAGCGGCGGAATCGAGATAGACAAGTGGGGCGCTTCCAATCTGTTGTTGTAAGATAGGGAAATCTCGGATAAGCGCGCGCCCGATCACTGCATAAACTTCCTCTCTATGGCCTCATAAAGATACGTTTGAACGCTCTCGACCGGCACCTCAGAAATGACTGGCTCCAAGAAACCAAAGATAAGCATCCGTTCAGCTTCTTTTCGACTTAAACCACGGGTCATCAAGTAATATAATTGACTCTCATCGACATAACCAACGCTCGCCGCATGGTCAGCTTTGACGTCATGTTCATCGATGAGAAGAATAGGATTGGCATCACCCCGCGCCTCGGAACTGAGCATCATCAGACGGGCGGTTTGCTCACCATTGGAACCACGCGCCCCTTTTTCGATTTTGGTGACAACGTGATAAATATGCCGTGCCGCGCCGAGCAAGATACCTTTGGCCAATACGTCTGATTCTGTATGCGGTGCGGCGTGACGATTGCGCAGATCAAAATGATGGTGTTCGCTCCCATGGCCAATGCTCACCATCTTCACATCAGCGGAACCCCCTTCACCGACGAGGTTCGAAACGGTCAAGGCTGCCCCTTGAGCATTACCGACTTCACCAAACACCCATTCGAGACGTGCGTTGGGTCCAACCGTCCCATAACGTCGTGTATGATCGTACGTCTTACGGCCGAAAGCTTGCACACTCACGAAACGAAGCCGCGATCCAGCGCCTACAAATACTTCGCTGACACCATTATGCACTGTGGTCGTCTCCTCATCGGAAAGCCGATGTTCAATGAACGTGAGCTCGCTATCTTCTTCGATGGCAACAATCAGTCGCGGCAAAAGACCTGTGCCGTCTCCGTGTGCCGTGATCATGAGCTGAATCGGCTCTGCCACCCGCACCCCTTTAGGTACATATACGAACAGACCACCATTCCAAAAAGCATCCGATAAAGCAAGCAGACGATCATTTTTTTGTAAAGCGATCAAACGATCGTGATCTCCGGTAATCCCTTGAAATAAGAAGCGTTGAACAAGCGCCTCGTGGTCAATGAGCGCGCGTTTTAAATCGACCAGCAAAACCCCTTGATCTTTTAACGCAGCGGTATTTTCTTCCCAAATCAGATCGCCATTTTCAAGGACAACGGTCGGCGCTTGTTGATTGTAAGTCTTCAAAATCATCTGCACGGCTTGCGGCAGTTCATCCCGATTTGCGACCGGCCGCCCCGCAACAAACGGTTGAAATTGAAACCAAGGCCAATCGGTGATATTCATCTTTTCAAAAACTGGCCAAGGCAGTTCATCTAAAAGTCGAAACGCTGCTTCTCTTTTTTCACGCACCCAAGTCGGTTCAGATGCATTGTCTTGATGTGCTTGAAAAAGATGGATATGACGTACATCAAAGTCTGTTACGGTCACGCTCTTTCCCTCCTTTCTTCATGCAACTTAAGCTTCCTGACGGACAGTGGTGTCTGCGTCCTCTTGTTCAAAGGTGATACCGAGTTCTTCCTTGAGCCAATCGTAACCTTCCGCCTCAAGCCGCTCGGCGAGTTCCGGACCACCGGATTTTACGATGCGACCATTCATCATCACATGCACAAAGTGCGGGCGAATATAATTTAACAAACGTTGATAATGTGTGATCATCAGCACGCCAAGTTCTTCCGAAAGCATGCTGTTGACGCCTTCTGCCACAATGCGAATGGCATCAATATCAAGACCTGAGTCGATTTCATCAAGAATAGCAATACGCGGTTCAAGCATTTTCATTTGTAAAATCTCATTGCGCTTTTTCTCCCCACCCGAAAAGCCTTCGTTCAAATACCGTCCGGCCATCTCCTGGGGCATCTCTAAAGCCTTCATCGCCGCATCTAATTTGCGAATAAATTGTAAAATGGGGATCTCCTTACCTTCGCCACGACGCGCATTGATCGCAGCTCTTAGAAAATCACTTGTCTTGACCCCACTGACTTCGCTCGGATATTGCATGGCCAAAAAAAGTCCGGCGCGTGCCCGCTCATCGACTTCCATCGACAAGATATCTTCGCCATCTAAGGTCACCGAACCGCCTGTCACTTCATAACGTGGATGACCCATCAACGCTTGCGCAAGGGTACTTTTCCCCGTTCCGTTCGGTCCCATAATCGCATGCACTTCGCCGCCTTGAACCGTCAGATCAAGTCCGCGAATGATCTCCCGACCATCGATGGCTACATGCAAACCTTCTATTTTTAACACCGGTTTTGCCATAGGTGTCGCCTCCTGTAAGATTGTTCGTTTCACTGTCCATTGTACATGAATCGAGAGCGATTTTCAATCGATTCTCAATAAGGATCCGTCGTATCATGCATATCACTCTTACTTGATAGTGATTATTACTTAAATCTAACTCCATTATATCTCGATGGATGACACTTGGCAAGCATTATCCACTACATACATAGTGTTTACGTTTTAGGCTATAAAAAAACAGGCGCATGAAATCTCGCCTGTTTTCATAAAGTCCACCTATATTCATTGATTCTTTTGATCGTTGTGAAAATGAAACGAACAGCTTACGGCTTCGTTGATCGTTGTTTACTGAGGCTTTTAAGCATTTGTCCCAGATGCCTTAAACGCAGTTCGATCTCTAACGTCCACGCCTGATCATGAAGTGCTTTGGACGCCGTTAAAAGATCTAAGGATTGGTCAATGGCCTGCACGATTAACTTTTTAGGATCGCCCTCATCCCACAGAGGCTGATATTGTCTGAGCGCTTCTTCATCATAATCAACAAAATCATCAAATTGAATGTATGAAGCCAAGTCACCCTTTGCAAACTCTACCAACTGCTCGAAATCATCGCGTACGAGCGGGTGCACCTCATGCCGACGACATATCGGGCAGTACTGCAATGGAAGACGATCATAGACAATCCCTTCATGTTTTAACGCGCCAATCGAACCCACCATCAAAGCGCCACAACAACGTTCCACGACGTCACCCCTTTTCTTAAGTGTTATTATACATGGAAAACGCAAGGTTTGGTATGGAAAAAAACTAAAATTTTTACCGATACCCCTTGGGTATTTGAATGATCCGTGATATAATGTGAACAAAAGGTGACATGTGACCGATTCGTGAACGAAAGGGCGTGTATCGAATGTATCACTATGTTGTCTCAGTGCTGGCTATCGTCCTTTTTTTAGTCGCTTCGAGCGAGCCGTGGAAAATGCTTGCTGTCGGTGTGCTTATGGTTTCGGGAACCCTTTTCATGCTCGAGTTCTTAAGCCAAAAACCAGAAAAATCTGACCGCGGCTTGTAGGTGCATCGGCATTCTAAAACATATGGCGCATCTTTGAGCTAGGTCTCAGTCTACATGAAAAGCCCCAGTCGGGGCTTTTCTCTTTACAGTTTATGCCTGGCACGTGTTTTGTTATGACGCTTGCCCGATCATTTCACGATAGGCATCGGCGGATAAAAGCACATCCAGTTCTTCCGGTTTGTCCATCTCTACAACGATCATCCAACCTTCATCATAAGGAGAGCTGTTGACCAGTTCGGGTTCGTCAGCGAGTTTTTCGTTCACTTCGAGCACTTTACCGCTAACTGGGGCATACAATTCTGAGACTGTCTTTACGCTTTCCACGCTTCCAAAAGAAGTCCCTTGCTTGAGCGTCGCCCCCACTTCAGGAAGATCAACATAAACGACATCTCCCAGTTCATCTTGCGCAAAGGCCGTAATCCCTATGTACGCTCTGGAACCTTCGACACGCACCCATTCATGCTCTTTTGAATACTTCAATGTTGTTGGAAAATCCATCCATGATCCCTCCACCATCATAGGTTATATGGCGTTCGTTTTTGATCACCTTTATCATACGTTTTTTCCAATCAAAGCGCAAATGCCAAACGTTTTAACTTCTATCCGTTTTGTCCTCCCCGCCCAATACAGGCATGGGTGGTAAAGAAGCAATAAAACGTTTTAAAGTCGTTTCAATGACTTCGGATTTTAAAACATAACATACCCATTGTCCCCGCGTTTCTGTCTCAACGATACCAGCATCCCGTAAGATCTTTAAGTGATGCGATACCGTCGATTGGGGTAGACCGAGTTCAGCGACCAGATCACCACAAAAAAGTTTGCGTTCGATCAATAATTGCACAATGGCATAACGCGTCTCATGTCCGAGCGCTTTAAATAAACGGTGCGCTTCGGCCATGCGGCTGGACGTTCCATCTTGATGATCGCTTTCTGAAGGTTCGCCTGGCGTATGCGGCAAATCATCACTCTGATGCGCTTTTCCACGTGCGCGCAAATGTTTCTTCATCAAAACCAACCGTCACCTTCTCCCCATCGCTTATCAGGGGGCGCTTGAGCAGCATGCCATGTTCCGAAAGCAGTGTCAGTTTTTCTTCGTCATCCATCGTCGGTAGTTTGTCTTTGAGACCCATCGAACGATACAGTTGTCCTGAAGTGTTAAAAAACCGTAGCAGCGGCAAACCGCTTTTTTTCCAATAGGCACGCAGTGTTTCCTTATCTGGCGGGTTTTTGCTAATATCAATTTCGGTAAAGGTGATGCCATGTTCTTCCAGCCATTTTTTCCCTTTGCGACTCGTACTACACCGCGGATAATGATACAATAGAAGCGCCATAAACACCCTCCTTTGATCTACATCTATTGTACCAAAAACATCAGAAAAGCCAAGGTGATGCGTGATGCTTCCTAGCGAGTCGCGCCGTCCCCGCCCTTCTCGGGCATCGCGGGTGATTAAAACAGCGCTCGTCTTACCAAATGATACGAACAACCACCATACGTTATTTGGCGGCAAACTGATGGCTTATATCGATGACGTCGCAGCCATCTCAGCGATGCGGCATTGCCATGAACAAGTCGTCACCGCTTCCACCGATTCGATTGATTTTCTACGGCCCATCAATCAAAATGAGGCCGTCATCTTAGAATCATTTGTCACCTGGACCGGCACGTCTTCGATGGAAGTTTTTATCAAAGTGTTTGCCGAAGATCTCCTAAGCGGTGAACGCCGTATCGCAGCAACGGCTTTTTCAACGTTTGTCGCACTGGATAAAAACTTCAAGCCTGTCCGCGTGCCTCCAGTCTATCCGGAGACGGATGAAGAAAAAGCGCTTTTTGACAGTGCGCCCAATCGCGTTTTAGAACGTCAAAGAAGACGTGTCGAAAGTCGCAAGATGGCTGAACTCATTGAAACCATGAGCAAATAACACGAACGTGCATGGTGTGAACACGCACGCTGAGATCGACACGGCGTGCTATACGCTCGTGTACAATGTAAGAAAAGGCGCCGGTCTTCCGGCGCCTTTGACCTAAAACATATGGTAGTCGCTTTAAGCACCTGTCGTATATGCCCCAGCTTGCAGTTGACGACGACCGATGGTGCGACGGAGGGCAATGATATCGATCGCTTCACGCCGTGTGAGCTTTCGTAACACGGAAAGTTGCGTGCGCAAGACATCACCGCTTTCCATATGTTGCAGCATATCTTTGGCCAACGCTTCGATCTTCTCAAAGGCTGTATAGACAACAGCGGTGGCGAGGTCGATATGTCCGCGTGCTTTATCTTCACCCATACGGTTCACAGCTTTTTGGGCACGTAAAAGGGCTGTTTCCATGGCGAAGATGTGCGCAATCACATCCGCGACCCCAGCGAGGATTTCTTGTTCCTGTTCCAGTTTTTCACCATATTTTTGAACACCAAGTCCAGCGACCATCAAGAAGATCTTTTTCGCTTTATCAAGCATATCCTTCTCTTGCGCAAAGCGTTCTCCATCGACTGCGGAAGGCATCATGCTTAACAGTTCTTGTTGCAATCTGTTGGCCGCTCCGAGCAGATCGAGCTCACCGCGCATCGCTTTTTTCACCAATGTACCGGGGACAAGGAGACGGTTAATTTCGTTGGTCCCTTCGAAGATACGATTGATACGGCTATCGCGATACATTTTTTCAACTTCGTATTCTGACATAAAGCCATAGCCACCGTGAATTTGTACGGCTTCATCGACGACATAGTCGAGCACTTCCGTCGCATAGACTTTATTCAATGAGCATTCAATCGCATATTCAGCTATGCCACGCGCCGCTTCACGACCGTCTTCGATCTTCTCACCGAGATAGGCCATCATTTCATCAAATAGACCGACCGTGCGATAAATCATACCTTCTGCGGCATACGTACGCATGGCCATTTCGCCGAGCTTGGCTTGAATAAGAGGGAAATGACCGATTTTTGTTTTGAACTGTTCGCGCTCCATCGCATACCGGGCAGCGAGTTCAATACCCCGCTTGGCGGAACCAACCGCACCAGCGGCCAGCTTGTACCGACCAATATTTAAAATGTTAAAAGCAATCACATGGCCACGTCCAATTTCACCCAAAACATTTTCCACTGGCACCGGCGCATCTTCTAGGATGAGCGTCCGTGTGGAGGAACCTTTAATCCCCATTTTCTTTTCCTCCGGTCCCGTGGAAACACCGGGTGTATCGCGATCGACGATAAATGCCGTAAATTGATCGCCATCGACCTTCGCATAGACGACGAAAACATCAGCAAAGCCGGAGTTCGTAATCCACTGCTTTTCTCCATTTAAAATGTAATGCGTGCCGCTTTCGTTCAAGCGTGCCGTCGTTTTTGCGGAAAGCGCATCCGAACCAGAGCTTGGTTCCGTCAATGCGTAAGCCGCTATTTTTTCCCCGCTGGCCAGTTTGGGCAAATATTTTTTCTTTTGTTCCTCGTTACCGAAGAACACAATCGGCAAGGTTCCAATGCCCACGTGTGCCCCAAAGGAAAGGGCAAAGGAACGGGCTAAAGCAAATTTTTCGGTTACCAACATGGTCGTAATTTTATCAAGCCCCAGACCACCATACGCCTCTGGAACATCACCGGCCAAAAGCCCCAATTCCCCTGCTTTTTTTAAGAGACTCACGGTGAGGTCAAAACGATGATTTTCTTCAATCTCATCCAGCACCGGTAAAACATCTTTTTCGACGAAAGAAGCGGCCGTCTCACCAATCATCTTTTGCTCATCATTTAAATCTTCGGGGGTAAATATTTCCTCCGGTGACACCATCTCCAGCAAAAAAGACGCGCCTTTTTTCGGTTCTTGCATCGTCATCCTCCTCTTCCTCTTTATATGCTTTATATGCTTCGCTCATCCATATGCATGGTTCATCCTTCGTAAAGTCATCCCACGGTAGGTAGCAATTCATCGCATCAAGACACATTCAAAGAAGATTAGGCGCGTTCAAAAATACCAGCCGCCCCCATGCCGCCACCAATACACATTGTCACCATCCCATAGCGAGCATTGCGGCGTTCCATCTCATGCATTAAGCTCACGGTGAGTTTGGCACCAGTCGCTCCCAGAGGATGGCCCAAGGCGATGGCCCCACCGTTTACATTGGTGCGCTCCGGTGAAAGATCGAGCGCGCGCATGACATAGATCGTCTGTGAAGCAAACGCTTCGTTGAGTTCGATCAGATCGATATCGCTAAGATCGACCCCGGCCAGTTTGAGCGCCTTAGGAATGGCATAAACAGGACCAATCCCCATGACCTCCGGATCGACCCCGGCAACAGCAAAGGAACGATATACAAGGCGTGGTTTTAACCCGAGCGCTTCTGCTTTTTCACGCGTGGTGACCATAACCAGCGCCGCCCCATCCGACGTCTGCGATGCGTTCCCAGCGGTGACGGTTCCGCCTTCTTTAAAGGCCGGGCGCAGTTTAGAAAGTGCTTCAAGACTCGTGTCCGGCCGCACGCCTTCGTCCGTATCAAAGACAAACGTTTTGGATCGAACTGTGCCATGATCATACAACGTCTCTTCTACGTTCAACGGTACGATCTCATCTTTAAACTTTCCTTCAACGATGGCACGATGCGCCCGGCGGTGACTTTCTAGAGCATATGCATCTTGATCATCGCGACGAATCCCATAACGCGCGGCGACTTCTTCGGCCGTATGTCCCATGGACATATAGGCTTCTGGTTTGTGTTTCATAAGATAAGGATCGGGTGCGATCGTATGCCCACCCATCGGTATCATACTCATGCTCTCGACGCCACCGGCAATAATGAGGTCGGCTTGCCCGAGCATGATGCGTTCAGCAGCAAAAGCTATCGTTTGTAAACCCGAGCTGCAATATCGGTTAATCGTGATGCCAGGGACAGACGTCGGAAGTCCTGCCCTTAAGACGATATTTCTAGCCATATTCATGCCTTGTTCGCCTTCCGGAAACGCACAACCGATCATCACATCGTCGATCTCCGCAGGGTCCAGCCCCGGTGCCTCGGCCAGCAGCGCTTTTAACACTTCCGTGCCCATGGCTTCCGGGCGCACAGACTTAAGCGCACCGCGGGGCGCCTTGCCAACGGCTGTACGTTTACCCAGTACGATCACTGCTTCTCGCATGTTATCCCCTCCTCTGGTCATCGTTTTTTCTGTGATATCACATGAGAAGAAACGCTTATTCATATGCTTTAGTTTCTAAGCGGCTTGCCTTTGGCGAGCATGTGCTGCATGCGCATCTGCGTCTTAGGCTCACCGATTAGACTTAAGAACGCCTCGCGTTCTAAATCGAGTAAATATTGTTCGTCCACAAGCGTTCCTTTCGGTACACGGCCACCGGTGAGCACAAAGGCCAGGGCATGTGCAATCTTAGCGTCATGATCGGTTATGAGCCCTTGATTTTTCATGCTGTATATGCCCAGACTGAGGGCAGCGTACCCTGCTTCACCCAACACACGAATTTTTTGTGGTCTGCGGGGGATATACCCTTGATCGATCAGATGCAGCACTTGTTGTTTTGCATCATACAGCAGACGATCTTGATCAATCGTGATACCATCAGAGGCCCGGGCATAACCGAGGCGTAAAGCATCGTGCGCGCTGGTGGATACTTTGGCGAGGGCAATGGTCTCAAACACTTGGCTGACAAAAGGCAGGGGGTCCGCCTTGCTGCCTTCTGGTAGACGCTCCATAAAGCGAATGAGCAATTCTTTGGTGCCCCCTCCGCCCGGAATGAGTCCTACCCCCGTTTCTACCAAACCCATATAGGTCTCGGCGGCAAGCTGCATACGGCTCGCTGCAGCTGCTACCTCATAACCGCCACCCAAGGTCATCCCAAAAGGTGCAGCCACAATCGGTTTTTCAGAAGTTTTGATGCGCATGGTAAAGGCCTGGAATTGACGAACGAGGAGGTCAATCTCATCCCAGTTTTCATCTTGTGCTTCCATCAACATGAGCATGAGATTGGCTCCGGCACTAAAGTTTTTCCCTTGATTACCAATGACCATCCCTTCAAAATCACGCTCTAGCAAGCGAAAAGCTTGCTCCGCCATTTGATTCGTATCCACACCCAAGGCATTACCAGTCGAATGAAACTCTAGACAGAGGACACCATCTCCCAAATCTACGAGTGATGCACCGCTGTTACCAGCTATTTTTTTACCAGAAGCTTTAAGCCAAGCGAGGGAAATCCGTTCTTTGGGGATGTTTTCTTCAACATACTGTCCACCGTGATAAAACGTCCGACGCGCATCTTTGAGTCGGTAAAAAGAAGGCTGGTCGCTTTTAAGCAATGCCTCTACCCAATCCGGTAATATGTCACCTTCTTTTTTCATTCGCTCGGCGACTTTTTTCACGCCCAATGTATCCCATAGTTCAAACGGTCCGAGCTCCCAGCCAAACCCCCAACGCATGGCCTGATCGATCGCTGTGATGTCATCGGCGATCTCACCGACCTTTTGTGCTGCATAAAGCAATGTTTTTTTCGTAATCTCCCAAGCAAACTTGCTAGCTTTATCTTCCCCGAAGAGCAAGAGTTGAAGACGTGTCGCCAGATCCTTTCCTTTCCCTTGGGCCAGGGCCGGCGATTGGATGCGCTTACGTGGACGATAAGTCAATGCATCAACATCGAGCGTTAAAATCTCACTTTTACCGTCTTGCTTGACTTTTTTGTAAAATCCTTGTCCGCTTTTCTCACCGATCATGCCGGCTTCAACCATGCGTAAAAAGATATCCGGAACGCGGAAGATGTCGCGTTCGTTGGAATCGCTTACATGATCATAAACGTTTTGCGCGACATGGACAAACGTATCAAGTCCAACCACATCCAGTGTACGAAAGGTCGCTGACTTCGGACGCCCCATCGCCGGTCCGGTAATCTCATCGACTTCATCGACACCGAGGCCAAAACGCTGCATTGCATGGACGGTCACGAGAAGGCCGTACGTCCCGATACGGTTAGCAATAAAGTTGGGCGTATCTTTAGCGATGACGACACCTTTCCCCAGACGACGTTCAGCAAACGTCCGCATACCCTGAATAATCTCGGGCTTCGTTCGAGTGTGTGGGATGATCTCTAAAAGTTTTAAGTAACGGGGCGGATTGAAAAAATGCGTTCCTAAGAAATGGGCTTGAAACGCCTCACTCCGTCCTTCAACCATAGCTTCTATGGAGATCCCAGAGGTGTTGGTGCTGACAATCGTACCTTCGCGCCAATGTGCCTCCACACGCGCGAGGAGATCGCGTTTCACATCGAGTCGCTCCACAACCACTTCAATAATCCAATCGACATCTTTAAGCCGTACCAAATCATCTTCAAAATTACCAGTCGTAATGAGGTCTAGAACAGCTGGGTCGTACAACGGTGAAGGTTTGGTCTTTAACAGTCGTGCCTTACCCGCATTGGCCAAGCGATTACGCACTTCTTTTGATGAAAGCGTAAGTCCCCGCGCCTCTTCTTCCGGTAACAATGTTTGTGGTACCATGTCCAGAAGAAGCGTCTCAATCCCGACATTGGCCAGATGCGCCGCAATGCTTGCGCCCATCACCCCGGAACCGAGCACGGCAGCTTTTCGAATACGCTGCATCTTATTCATCCCTCCTCAACCACTTGAATGAATGCTCATTCAGTATACGTCTATCATACCGCTATGACACATATTTTTCAAGTCTTTCTTTTGTGTGTCCTCACACCTTCGTTTGTTTTGGCAGACGATTCAATCTATGTTAAGATAGATGCCATACACCACCCAAAACAGATAAAAAAGTGAGGCATCTCTATGCATTATCGAGATATGGATCAAGAACAATTGGAAGATATGCTGGATCGTCTGAACGAAGAAATAGAAACCCTCAAACAGGCCGAACGCACCCCAAGCATTCAAAGTCAGTTAGCCATTTTGCACAAAAAAAGGTATGTGGTTCGATCCTATTTGATCGGTCCAGAGACCATTACGATCGGAGCCACATACCGTGTCGACGGCGAAGATGGTTTATTTACTGTAAAAAGACTGGATGGGATCATGGCTTGGGGCCACTGGCTCCACCCACACCCAAACACGACGGATCCCGCGGAAGAAATCGCCTTTCCGATCGGTCAGTTGCTCTCTCCCCGCGCGACGCGTTCACCCCGTTCATGACGATCATAACGCCACACATACCAAGCAAACAACAATGCACTCCCTAGGCGCAATAACGATGAGGCATGCATCGCTCCGGGTAACGTGAGCACGGAAGCAAGATAGACACCGACCTGCGGTGCAATGAAACCGATGGCGCCAACCCCCAAATTATAAACAGCGATATAAGACGTCCGATCTTCGGCGGGTGAGACATGCAACAACTGATTAAATAAAAGCAACACAGTCCCTGCAACAAAGGCACCGGTAAAAAGATTGACACATACGAGATAGACAAGAGAGGTGCTAAGAACCGTTAACGTCGGCGCTGTGGCCATACCTAAGGCTGTCATCGCGAGCGCTGTCCCCGTGCCAAACCGATCTGCAAGACGCCCCCAGTAAGGAAAGGCAACAGCTTGCGAGATTTGATTGGCTACAGTAAAAAGCGATAACCAAAAAGCCGTCGCATGAACCGTTTTAATCTGATAAATATTAAAAAGCGGCCAGGCCATCTGCCAAGCGAAATTAAAAAATAAACCAGCGATAAAAAAACGCACAAAGGCAGGCGTCTGAAACATTTTACGTACAGCTTGCATGTTGAGGCGTTTGGATTCACCCGTTTCTACGGGATGGGCCGGTTCGTCATGTTTAAAAAGCGTCCAAGTCTCTAACACGCCAAACAAAAAGGCGATAAAGAAAAACAATTGATAAGGCCAGATCAATTTTTTATCAAATAGATTTAAAAGCATGCCCGTTAAAAAAACAGCGACCATCGCCCACAGTGTCGTATCGCGGTTACGGCGTCCAAAAAAAGCATTGCGTTCCTCGGCAGGGATGAGTTCGCTGATAAACGCTTGCCATGAGAGCCCTGCTAACGCTAAGGGAATACCGTATAGCGCGATCACGATGACCAATGCCTGCGCCGGATCTTGCGGATAAAACCAAGGGACAAAGGCCGCGATCAAGAAAAAAACTTTAGCCAATCCGACATTCAGCGTCGTAAAACCTTTTTTTCGCTGCAGTCGGGAAAGCAAAAGGGCACCGGGGATCAGCACCATTAAGTTGACAAGCTGTGGAAGCGAAGAAAGAAGTGCGACCTGATAATCTGTCGCCCGCAGCGCTTCAATCGCATAAAGCGGCAAAAAACTTGAAAAAATACCGAGAGCAATCGCAGCATAAATACCATTTTTGATGCTCATGCGTTTGTTATATGGCAGGCGCTCTAACGTATCGTCAGTCCTCGAAGGCACTCGACTCACCATCTTTTTCATATATGATATGCAATGCTTCATACGTCTCTTGAAGGCGATGCGCCCGAACGTCTCCTGCAAAAATAGACTGCATGGTTTGCCAAAACTCGGGCTCTTCTTCTTTTGGTACCGCGAGCGTCAATGTGACTTCCTCAGTAAATTCGCGTTCGATGATGTGTATGTTGGCATGTTCAAGCTGATAGGTAAATGTTTCATACAGCGCATAAGGCACGACGACGCGTACATTTACAACAGGGACATATACGCGGATGCCAGAAGCTTCGATCACCCGTGCGGCGGCAGCCGAATAGGCGCGAACGAGTCCCCCCGCCCCTAACTTTATGCCTCCAAAATAGCGGGTGACGACAATGACGGTCTGAATAAGACCTTTAGCTTTGATCACTTCAAGAATCGGTCTTCCAGCCGTTCCTTGAGGTTCACCATCATCGTCTGCTTTTTGAATGTATGGTCCATCCAGCGGTACAGACGTTTTCTCGGCGCTTGCAACATAAGCCGATGTATTGTGCGTCGCATCCCAATATGTTTTTTTACGTTCACGGATGAAATGCTGAGCCTCTTTTTCATCTTCAACCGGGCGTGTAGCAGCAATGAAACGGGATTTTTGGATGACGATTTCTACTTCTTTTTCTTCAGCCACCACCCGGAACATACCGAATCCCCCTTCTCCAACACCCTACCCCATGTATCGTTGACCGACCCGTGCTTTATGTTTTTTAATCTTCCTCACGACTTACGATCGGGTTGGCGCGTAGTGCTTGTAAAAAAAAGTGAATCCCTCGATCCAAAAGTGCTTCTCGCCGTTCAGGTGTGAGCGTTCCATCCTCACGTTCTAAACCTTCGATGAGAGCGATTAAAAAATATGTATAGTGTTCAATATCGACCGGTTGAAATTCTTGGCGAATGATGCCTTCAAACAAAAGATCGCGCCATACGTCATGGTACCGCATCCATTCCTGACGCAAGCTTTCAGCAAATCGGTGCTCATGTCCGTGTGCACTCCATACATCGGCAGCATCCAACCGTAAAAGTCGCAGTCGGTGATAGGCTGCACTTTGTAAAAGATACCGAATATGTTCACTTCTTTTCCGCACATCTTCTTTCAAACGGTCTCGCTCCTGAATCAAAGCGTCGATCGAGCGGGTAAGCATATATAGATAAACATCTTTTTTCCCAGAAAAATGCCAATAAAACCCACCTTTACTGACGCCAGCCAATTGGCATATGTCCTCGACACTTGTTCGGGCATAACCTTTTTCTTGAAACAGCTTCACCCCTGCATCAAGAATTCGTGCGATTGTTTGTTCTTTGTGGCGCTTGCGCCGTAGGGGATGGGGCATGGGCATCTCACCTTCATAAATATAAAAAAGCAAAGCACGCACTGCGCCTTGCTAAAACGATCGAATATACCATGGTGCCGAGACGGAGAATCGAACTCCGAACTGCGCATTACGAGTGCGCCGTTATACCGTTTAACTATCTCGGCTTATCATGAGTCACATCAATTTGTCTTGTCGTCAAGCACAATCTCTATTTTACACAAAAAAGGTTTTTTGTCAAATAGCAGTTTTTGCTTTTATTCAGCTTTTATTCATGCGTCTTTTGGAGAAGTCGTAAAAACTGATTAACGATCCGTGCTGTCATCCCCCAAATCACATGGCCTTGGTAGAAATAAAAGTACTCTGGTACGACCCGTTGACGGAAAGGATAGGCGCGTCCACCGGTAATGTGCTCATAAGGAAAATCATCTTCTGGCACAAGCCCTACACGCATGGCATAGACTTCCGGAGGATGAAGCAAAAGATGGCTAAGCGGTACGGTAAAAACCGCCTCAACTTCCGAAGTATTGGGTTGAAACGTAACGTTTTGTTGAATATTTCCAATGTAAACATGAACAGCGATCTGATACGGTGGGACAAGAATGCCAAGTTTGCTCCAAATCTCAATATGCTCGCGTTCGATGCCTAACTCCTCAGCTGTTTCACGGACCGCTGCAAAAGCCGGAGAAGGATCGCTCAGCTCTATTTTACCTCCGGGAAAACTGATCTCCCCCGGCTGACGTCTTAATGTCTTGGCGCGCACTTCAAATAAAAGGGCCACCCCTTCTTGGGTCTCGATCAGCGGGACAAGCACGGCATATGGCTCGAGATCGACAAAACCAAAAATTTCTCCTCGTTGGTGTTTAAGTTGCGCCTTCAGCGTTTCTAAAGAATCATCCATTTCTAACAACCTTTCGGTCGGTGGTCCTCTTTAACTGTCGTGTCCGTCTTTTGTCGTACGTTTCTTGGTTGCACCCAGCTTTTTTCTTTAAAACGTGGTACAATAGACGTATACCCGAAGGCATGTACGACACATGCGTGAGGTGATCATTGCATGACACGATGTTTACCATAGTATAACACGATCCCATTTAAAGTGATAGGAGGTGACGACTGGTTTTGCCTTATATGTGCACCATGTGATACACCGCATCTTATGGATGGAATGGTTTAAAATGGTGCGTTGTATCGATGGATGCACGCCAAGACAAAACTGGTTGAGACATGTCTGAACAAGAAAAAACCATGCAAGAAACAGAGGCTCGCCACACAGCCAAAGCGGCCCACACGGTTGAAGGTTGGCATGTGCTTCATGATTTTTATACGATCGATTGGCCGGCATGGAAAGAGACAGAAAAGAAAGTCCGCCGGCATGCTCTAGAAGAACTCTCCGAAACGTATGCAACGTGGGAGAACATCGAATCTGAAGAAGGCGGCTCCTTTGGTGTGTTTCAGATCATCGGTCAAAAAGCAGACCTTCTGTTTATGCATTTGCGTCCCTCGATGGATGAACTTTTAAAAGAAGAAGTCGCCTTTCGCAAACTCATGATCGCAGATTTCTTGTTGCCAGCACACAGCTATTATTCGATCGTCGAACTCGGCGGTTATACGGGTGATCCAGAACAAGATCCATGGGCGAAAGGTCGATTATATCCGAAATTAAAGCGAGATGAACATGTCTGCTTTTATCCGATGAATAAAAAACGCTTGGGCACGGATAACTGGTACATGCTGCCCATCGAAGATCGCGCCAGCATGATGCGCTCACATGGAGAAATCGGTAAGGCGTATCGTGGAAAAGTGCTTCAAATCATCAGCGGCTCGCAAGGCTTAGATGATTGGGAGTGGGGGGTCACGCTGTTCAGTAAGGACCCACTGCAGTTTAAAAAAATCATTTATGAAATGCGCTTCGATGAAGTAAGCGCGCGCTTTGGGGAATTCGGAGCGTTCTTTGTCGGAAAAGGACTCGATATGGATGACTTAAAAGAGATGCTGGATGTCTGACCTCATGGCATCAAAGCCCACGCCTTGATCGATCGGCACCATCTTCTAAACCATAACAGGAGACAATAAGATTATGTCATTGCTTCGCATGATGTGTAGGCCTTTGGCCGAGCTTCCTCGGGGCGTTCGCCGCTTTGTTTTAAGCGAGGCGCTTTTGGGAATCAGCCTAGGCCTTTTTTCTCTGGTTCTTAACTTACATCTCTTAGCCGCAGGCATGAGTGAAGAAGCGATTGGTGTATTGACAGCACTCGGCACCATCGTCGTAGGCCTTTCCGCCATTCCGATCGGTCTACTTGCACGACACTGGGGTCGCAAAAAACTTTTTATCAGTGGCATCACACTGATGGGTATAGGCTACATGCTTTTTGGCAGCACGACCCATACAACGGTATTTTATATGGCACAAGCGATCCAGTCGCTGGGTATTGCACTTCTCATTACGACAGAAGTGCAGCTTTTATTCTCCTATGCAGGTAAGGCTCACCTGGAAACGCAAAGTTATAGCATGATGTTTGCAATTTTTACGTTATTTAGCGGTGTTGGAACGTTTCTTGGGGGATATATCCCGCTCTGGTTGCCAACAACTGGTACACCTTATCAGAGTGCACTCTGGATTGCTGGCGGCGGTATGCTGCTGTTGGCTGTGACCCGCGCCCTCCTCTTACCACCTGAAACCATAACTGCGAAAACCGCCAACACAGCCCATACCGCGCCGTCATCCCACCGTTTACCGGCAAAAATGGGCGCGTCCCCCTCGAAGGACGGACAAAAAAAAGCATTGAGCAAGCCGTTCAATGTTTTTCGATTGCTTTCAATCTCGGAGTGGCAACTCATTGGTCTTGTCATGCTTTCTGGTAGCGTCTTTGCAGTCATTACACCGTTTCAAAACATTATTTTAAAACTTCACTTTAACGCAGGAGATGAAACGATCAGCTGGGTGCTCACCCTCGCCGGGTTTTTCTTATTTATTGGCTCGCTCAGTTTGCCACGCGTCCTATCGATCTTCGGTCAACAGAAGACGTACCACCTTCTATTCATCGCCAATATGCTGCTTTTAGTCTTACTCGCTCTGCCCTTGCCCCTCGGCATCTTCACTACTTTTTTCCTCATTCGCGGCGGCGCTTTTACTATGCTTAAC
>Ga0265295_1003611_pt1 | contig 22214 bp, 20 predicted proteins | sample Munlansysbiofilm_FD_192503 | JGI IMG/M metagenome (GOLD analysis project Ga0265295, IMG submission 192503) | Leachate microbial communities from a municipal landfill in Southern Ontario, Canada - Methane capture system biofilm | ecosystem: Engineered > Solid waste > Landfill > Unclassified ...
AAAACCACGTCAAAGCGTGGTTTCAAGGCCGCAAAATCCTACCATCGCTGTTGCAAAAGTAGGAGTCATCGGCGGCTGTCGCGGTTCAAGGGGGACTCCATCCCCTGTATAAATAAATTAACTGATGCTGGGTTACGCGTAAAGGTCAAATTCTGGAAATGATTTGGAAATGGGGGTTCAATGCAGCCTTGTGTTATGAAACGACTGGCCAAGGCGCTTGAGGCGAGCCTGGCCGATGGATGAATGGAGTTGGATTGGATCAAGATTATGTCTGGAAAATCACGGGGCCATACACATGGGAGGGCTCTTCCTTCAGGGTCGAAACAGTTTACAGGCAGGCTCTGGAAGAGAGGTACGTGCAGAAATGGATGGCGATGGCTACGATGTCATCGTGAACTTGAAGCGCGGGAAACGTTTTATGCCAGGCTCGACCGCCTCCTGACCGCGCACATGATCACGCTTACAGTCAAGCCTCAGTCACACGCAGCCATGTCCACAAGGCGTGAAAATTCCTTTTACTTCGCGCGGGCCGCCTCGGGATTGGCCACGCGGGTCTCCGCCAGTCTATGTATTTTTGATAAATAAGAGGATTATTTCATGCAGTATCGATCTGATTAGGAGATACGACAGACTTTTCTTTTTCACGTTGAATAAGAAAAAGATTGCGAACGTAAATTATAAAACCTGTTGATTGACCAATAATGAAGACAATGTCTCGGCGCAAAATAGCATAAAAAAGTAAAAAACAACTACCGAATAGGCTGAAATACCAAAAACTAACCGGAATAACACTTCTTTGTACTTTTTCCGAAGCAATCCACTGCCAAAAAAAGCGCATAAAGAAAAAAGCTTGTCCAATAAAACCGATAGAAAGCAACCACCACTGCGACAAAATTTCCATAATTTTTCCTAGATGTATAAGCGCCATTAGGATGTCACGAACTGTGCGGCACAATACCACAACAGCCTGTCAATCAATTTCTATTTCATGTTTGTTGTCGAGATCTTATACCCGATATGCCGTTTTTTCATCCACCGTACAGCCAGCAGGTCGTAGGCCGAGGACCACGCCCGATCTAAGATTCCGTACTTGGACACCCCTTTTCTGCGTTGTCGATGGTTGACCCGCACTTCCGCCACCCGAGCCCCCTCCAATTTCATGAGCGTAGGTAAAAAACGGTGCATACCCGTAAACATCGGAATGGACTTGAGCATGTCAGACCGCATCACCTTCAGAGAACATCCCGTATCACGGACTGTCTCGTGACTGATCCCGTTGCGGATCCAATTGGCAATGCGGGATGCTTGGCGCTTGATGAAGCTGTCCTGTCTGTTAACCCGCCAACCAATGACCATATCCACCTTGGCATAGACTTGGAGCATGGCCGGGATGTCGGCAGGATCATTTTGCAGATCCGCATCCAGGGTCACCACCACATCTCCCTGAGCAAATCTGAAACCGGCGGCAAAGGCCGCAGATTGTCCACAATTGCCCTCAAAAGAAACATAGCGGACTCGCTCATCTTTGCTTGCAAGAGTGCGAATGATGTCCAGACTGTGGTCTGAACTGCCGTCATCGACAAAAACAAGCTCCCATGCACAGGGTTGGCTAGACATTGCTCTGGCTACTTCAGCGTACAAATCATCAATATTATCTTCTTCATTATAAACTGGAACAATCAAAGAAATCATGCTGATACTGCTTTTCATATTTAAATAAGATCCTATTTAATATAAAATTAATTTTAATTCATTTTGCTATAAAGCTCATAGCATACTCGTCATGAGTGAATGAGTTAAAACTTTCATCCATTGCTTTTGCAGAATTCCATAAAAAATATGGAAAATGGCCATATCGAAGCGACAATTCTTTTTTTGCTTCTGGGATTGTCGTCTTTTCAAGGGCTAACTTTGTTATTGCGGAGACCAATCCAGTACGGTCTGTCCCACCTTGGCAATGGATAAGAATTGGTTTAGGAGCTTGTTTGATAATTTCGAGTATATTCAGGAGTTCGGTCGTCGGAATAATCCTAGATGCTAAAAGTTTGTGATTAAAATGAGTGATTCTAAATTTGCGCACGACAGCCATTTCATCAGCGTACCAAGACGACTTGGATGAACCGCGTAAGTTGAGCACGCTGCGAATCTTGTATGTGGATATCTTCTCTTCAAAATCCTCGCGACCAAGCTGGCCTGAACGATATGCAACATCAGGAATCAAAGTGTGAAAATTGCCACTCTTTTGAATTGTCAAAACCACAGTACCGCAAACAATACATAGCAAAGCAATTGTAAAAATTACATATTTGAATACATTCCTAATTTTCACAACTCATTCATCCTTGAGTTTATAAAATTTAAAATAAACAAAAAATGTAATTATGAATAACATATTTCCTATTATAAAAACAAAATAATTGTCGAGCAAAAATGGGCCGATGTGAACAATGGAATTCATCTCTATCCATTCTTTAATATCAAAATTCGCAGATGCTGGCAGAATTCGTTCCGAAACCATGTCCGTCCCAACAGTCAACGCTATGGCATGATGAAATTGTCGCCCTTGAGATTCGTGCAACCGTCCCCCTCCACCGCCAGTGATGATATATTCGACCCCGCGCAGACGCGTCCGGTTATAACCATGAAAGTCTGCGGCCACCGCATAATCTATATCTAAATCTTCAAAAATTTGCATAAGCTCCTTTTCATCTCGCGTATGACGCTCCTTGATGTCCGGCGAAACCCATGGCGGGATGTGCATGAAGACAAACCGATTACGATATGCGGCTAATGTTTTTTGGTCTAGAGAACGTAGATATTTCAAAGACTCATGATTAGGGAAACGTTTATCGAGATGGCTTATGAAAATGAAAATATTATCATTGAACACAAATGAAAAATTTCGTGGTCCGTACTCCTTTTCAAACGAAGCCATGGGATATTTTTCCGGGTCAACGTCATGGTTGCCCGGCGTGAAAAAAACCGGGCATGAGAAATCATATTCAGCCGATTTTTGTTTGAAATCGGCGTGTTGATCCATGGAACCACCATTGACCCAGTCCCCAAGAATGACAATAAAAGCAGGCGAGGCCTTGTTGATATCTTCGGTTAAGCCTTTGAAAGTGCCCGTACTGCGAGTGTCGCCCACTATCACGAAGGTGAATGGCTTTTTCGCATCGGATGCAGGCAAGGCCGCGCGTACGCTCTCGAAATTGCCAAAATTTTTTGGCAATTGAGTCTGTCGGGCGGTATATGTCACAACGCAGGAATAAATCTGCATTCCGGCGGCAATGACATAGAGTCCAGCCAACGCCCACAAAATATATCGTTTGTAGATGATCTTCATATTTTCTCCCGACGTCATGTTGGAGTGCAAGGTTAGTCTGAATTATTGGGTTATGCGACGATCGAGAGCGATGAAATATAATTTCTTGCCGGAAAAATTGTGTACATCCATGCGGGCTTGAGGCGCATATTCGCGCAGCGATTCCGGCAAGATTGGATTTTCCCTGCGTGAGGCAAAATATATTTTATCAGGGAGTTCAATATTTGCGTAATCGTTCTGTCCCAATGGCTTGCTGCCGATGATCCAGGAGTCCTGAAATTTGAGGGAACTGTCGCACAACACAGGGCCTCCCGAGGTGAAAGAACGGATCTCCGTGAGGGGAGCAGACATATTCCCGACGAAGGGCTGAACGATGGCCGGTAGCGCCAGACAGCAAAGCCCGAGAATCGAGAATTTGGCTACGAAAAGTCTCAGCAGATGCTGCGAGCGGCAGAGGTAGTATAAAAGCAACGCAGCAAGCACAGTCGTCATTCCGACTCCGGTCAGTTCAATGCCGTCCAGGGCAGGAAAACGTGTCCACAGCCAGAACAAAGAGATTGGAATAGAAATGCACACAATCCCGAAAATCACAGAGTTCGCGAGAATAAGCGCACGCCCAAGGCGTCCGCCCTTTTCCGGATCGCGCAGCAAACCCGTCAGGTACACGCCCATGAGCTGGCACAACGGGATGAGCGCGGGCAGCAGGTATCGATCTTTTTTTTCCGGGACGAGCATGAGCAGCAGCACGCTGCCAATACACCAGATGACAGGACGCCAGTACGGCAACAACGGCTCGACCCGGCTACGCGCGTGCCTTGGCCAGAGTGCCGCACAGGCAACCAGTGACCAGATTCCCGTCATGAGCGGAAATTGCAGGTAGAACCAGAAGGGTTTGGTGTGCTCCGTGAACCAAGCGCCCTGCTCTGTAGTGAGCATGCGTGAAAAATCGTGGGGCATCGCCATCCATGCAACCATGGACCAGACTGAAGACAGTGCCACGCCGATTCCCAGTGCCAGACCCAGATCCCGAAGATGCGAACGAATACTCGCCCTTGCCCCGGTGGCCAGCAGGGCGATCGCAAAAGGCAGCAGCAGCGCGTAATAGCTGACAGGCCCCTTGCTGAGGCCCGACAAACCGAGAAGCAGCCCTGTCGCCACGGCCAGTTTGCGCCTCGGCGAGGGGGATTCGACAATCACCGCCACACCCCATATCGCGGCCAGCATGAAGGCATGGCAATAAATGTCCCAACTGTTGCGGCGGGCCATGAGCACGAACATGTAGCTGGTGGTCAGGAATGCTGTGCTCCACGCGGCGGCAGTGGTGCTTTTGGTCCAAAAGCGGGTCAGTCCGAAAAGTGAAACAGCAAGAAGCAAACCGGCCAAGGCCGAGGGGATGCGATTCACCGTCAGATCCGTGTCCAGCCCGGCATTGCCGAGCAACATGGCCCCAGCCGTGAGCCATGTTGGCAGGGGTGGTTTGGCCAGGCGCGGCTCCCCATGCAGTGTGGGCAGAAACCAGTGTCCTGTTTCGATCATCTCCCTTGCCGTAATGAGGTTGCGGGCCTCCATTATGTCCACACCCAGCACGGCCCGATGGGCGAATATCCCAGCATAAAGCAGAATCAATAGGCCAAGCAAGCCGCCCAGCAAGGCAGTCGAACGAAGACAGGGTGCAGACATCATCTCTCCGGATGGGTTCGGGGTGATAATGGAACGGAGCGAGATAGATTTGAATTTTCTTCGCTAATCTCTTTTAAACTATTGCTTTGCCAACGGAGAAGACCCGCCTTGAATGCGTGGCTGGCACCTTGGTAATACGCAATATCACGGCGCATCAGCGGATCGGCGACACTGTCACCGGATTCATCGCTCAGCCCCAGCGCGTCGTCATGGCGGCGCATGCCCTGACGAGGGCTCAAAATCGCAAGGCTCTGACCATCAAACAGACCAAGATGCTGGTAATTTCCGATCAGCGCCCGCCCTGAAGCACCATCCTCGCGCAACACGTTGCGTCCAAAAAAGGTCGATGTATAATCCAGGTTCAAGAGGCCAAGCAGTGTCGGGGCCAGGTCGATCTGGCTGGAGAGTATTGAAACCTCCTGCGCTTTGAGTATGTTGGGAGAGTATATTAACAACGGAATCCGATATTTGGCAACCGGCAGGTCTTCCTTGCCTGCGCTCCCCGCCGTATGGTCGGCGACAAAGACGAAAACCGTCTTTTCAAACCAGGGTTTTTGCCGCGCCTGATTCAAAAATTCTCCGATGGCGTAGTCCGTGTATTTGATGGCTCCTTCCCGGCCATATCCTGACGGAATGTCGATGCGGCCTTCGGGATAGGTGTAGGGACGATGGTTTGACGTGGTCATGAGCTGGAAGAAAAACGGCTTGCCCACGGCGTGATCAATGTCCGCCTGTTGCAGCGCCTGGCTGTACAGGTTCTCGTCGCACATTCCCCAGGCGTTCTTGAAGGTTATCTCTTCCTCGGGGACGCTGCTCTGATCGATGATACGGTACCCATTGCCGCCGAAGAACGCGTTCATGTTGTCGAAATAACCGCGTCCGCCGTACAGAAAGACGCTGTCGTAGCCTCGGGCCTCCAGTTGTCTGCCAAGGCTGGCGTATCCCGTTTCCCGGCCGAGGCGCTTGACAATGGATCGCCCTGGGGTCGGGGGTATGGACAGGGTGATGGCTTCCAAGCCTCGGTCCGTGCGTGTGCCGGTTGCGTAGAAATTGCTGAAAAACACGCTCTCCGACCGCAATCGGTCCAAATTCGGTGTCAAGTTGCGAGAATCACCGAAACACCCAAGGTATTTCGCGCTCAGGCTTTCGACCGTGACCAGAATGACGTTGAGCTGCCTGAACTCCCCGGGGTTGTCGATGTCGCGGCGGATATCCAAGGGGTCCGCACTCATGAAGCGAGCATTGGGTTCGGCCACTTCCTGGCGGAGCAAACCGCCGAGATCCTCGTCGGGCAATGTAGAGTAGAGTTGATAGTAGTCGAGTTCGTTATTGCGGAACGCTGCGAAAAACTGGAAAGGTCCATTGCCCGCAAGTTCGCGCTGCACTGTGTTTCCGCCACCGGCGGTGAAGTCCTGCCCCACGGCGGCTGTCACGAGCAGACACACACCGGCGACCGTCGCGAACAGTAACCCTCGCCCGCGCCGCGATAAAAGCGGTGCCCCGAAAATCGAGTCGATCACTTTGCCCAACACGACAACCCCGACCGCCGAGATCACGACCAGCATCGCCAAAAGGGGATAGACGGGATATGATTCCAATATATTGTTGATGACCTCGTTGGAATAAACAAGATAATCGACGGCGATGAAATTGAAGCGCACCCCAAACTCGTCCCAGAACATCCATTCCGAAACGGCCGTGAAGAGCATGACGAAGAGACTGAACCCGATCAAGCTACGCAACAACCCTTGATGCCATGGACGTTGCCAGAATATTGCGGGACACAGCGCAAGATACAATGCCACAGGCAGCGCCGCATAGCTGAGGAAACTCAAATCGTAGACCAAGCCGAGCCCGAAGATGCCCAAAACACCAAACACTGTCGTATTGACATCTCCAAAGTGACTTGCCAGCAAGACGAGGCGGGTCAGAAAAAAAATAATCAGCCAGGGGCCCAGGAAGATGGCCAACCAGCGTATCTGAGCATATCTTAAAAGAGACATTTGAATTCCTCCATGATGTCACTTCTAGTTACGCTTTTGGTTGTGAACTGATTGTCATATTCCCGTGAAAAATTCGTGAAAACGTCAACCAAAGGCTGCACATGCGCATCTTGATCGTTGAAGACAACCCCGACATCCTCGCCAACGTGTTCGATTATCTCCAACTCCAAGGTTACACTGTTGATTGCGCACAGGATGGACTCGGGGGTTTGCACTTGGCCGTCACCCAAACTTATGACCTGATCGTGCTGGACGTCATGCTCCCCGGCATAGACGGTTTCCAGATCTGCACGCGGTTGCGCGAGGACGCCAGAATCGATACTCCTGTCATCATGCTCACTGCTCGCGACACGCTGGACGATCGCATTCAGGGGTTCAATACCGGCGCCGACGACTATCTCGTCAAGCCGTTCGCCCTGTCCGAACTCCATGCACGCATCCAGGCCGTGCTGCGTCGGGCCAAGGGGACTCGGGGCCACGAACTGCGGGTTGGCGACCTCATCTTCGACGTGGAGACCCTTCAGGTGCGACGCGAGGGACGGACGCTCAGGCCTCATCCCTTCGGGCTGAGGCTTCTGGAGATTCTGATGAAAAATAGCCCCGCCGTGGTCCGTCGCGAGGAACTGGAGCGCGAGCTTTGGGGGGATAACTGTCCTGATAGCGACAGCTTGCGAAGCCATATTCATCAGTTGCGCCAGGTTGTGGACAAGTCCTTCGACTCGCCGCTGCTGCATACTGTACATGGCATCGGATACCGTTTGGCGGAGAAGACTGATGATCGCTAGGCTTACCTTCTCCCAACGCATAGTCGCCGCCTTCGTACTCATGACGGTACTCGTCAGCGGTTCCTTTTCCCTGGGAATTGTAGCTGTCGTCCATTTTGTCGAAGATCAGCTCATCACAAAGGAGCTGCACGGCAAATTGAGCACGGTACTCCATGAGGATATCAAGGCTGGCAGGGCTCCACGGCTCGACGCCAGAACCCGTTTTTTCGCCTCGAACTCGGCTGGACAACCGATCCCGGAACGCTTCGCGGACTTTTCCGAGGGACTCACGGAGATTGAAGATGAATACGAGGCGGCCTATGTCTATCTCACTGAGATAAATGGTGTTCGATACATGCTTCTGCAAGAGCAGCAGGAATTCGAGGACCGGGAAGAGATTCTTTTTTCAGTTGTGTTGGCGGGTTTTCTGTTATCTATCGTCTGCGCCTGGGGGCTTGGCGTGGTCATGGCCAGGCAGGTCATGGAACCGGTGGCCCGACTCGCCGGACAGGTCCGGCACCCCGACCAGCTCGCCACCCGCACGGCTCCTCTGGCCCCGGCCTATGCGGATGATGAGATCGGGCATCTGGCGGCCGCTTTCGACAGCACCATCGGCCAACTCCGGCGGTCGATTGAACGCGAACGCCTCTTCACCAGCGACGTCAGCCATGAACTGCGCACGCCGCTGATGGTCATCTCAACATCGTGCGAGTTGCTGCTCGAAAACCAGTTGCATGACGGCCAACGCGTGCAGATCGAACGTATCGCCCGGGCCGCGCGGGATATGAACGACTTGGTCCGCACATTTCTCATACTCGCCCGATCAGGCCTGGCCGATGGTGCGGAGGCGGATACGATCACTCTCGGCGAAGTCGCGCGGGAACAAGCAGAGTTCTGGGGTGCTGCGGTCCGTGCCAAGGGTCTTGATTTTGAGCTAATTGACGAGGGGGCGGACACGGCAGGCCATAATCCGACATTTCTGCGCACGGTAATGGCTAACCTATTGCGTAATGCGGTGCACTATACGGCCCAGGGCACGGTGCGTCTCGTCCTGGAGCATGACGGGTTCCGCATCGAGGACACGGGCATGGGGATTCCCGCCCATGAGCAGGAACACATTTTCCAGCCATTCTTTCGCGGGTCAGCCGCAAGGGGTGAGGGTTTGGGGCTCGGGTTGTCGCTGGTAAAGCGCATTTGCGAGCACAATGGATGGAATATTTTCTCAACGAGTAATCAGGAGGCTGGAACGTGTTTCAAAGTTTTGTTCACACCATCCCCTGCGATTTATGGGCAAACTCTGGAAGGCAGGTAAGTGCATATATTTATGGCGATGGCCGTCAACGGATCACCAACGGCGTCGCCGAAGGATTGAACAGCAAGATCATGAGCATCAAGCGAAAGGCGTGCGGGTACAGCAACAAGGATCATTTCAAGGCGGCGAGCTGTTTTTTCCGCTGTGGACTCGACCTGTACCCGAGGTAAGTTTGAACACGTTACCCACAGAGTTTCCGGAAGGACCTCAAATATTCTCCTTAAGACGGAGTCATCGACTTTGCCCTGCAAAACGAGGGGAGCGAAATCCAAGTCCAGGGCCGGGATCAGGGGCCCGGCATTCCCCCCTGTGACAGTGAGGCTATCTTCAAGAAATGCCAACATCACTCCCTCGTCCGGCAGAGGCGAAAAGCCTGGAGGGACGGGGCTGGGCGTGGCCATCTGAAGCCAGATCGTGCGCGCTCATGGCAGACGAATCTGGGTCGAGGACAACCCCGGCGGCAGCAGCGTCTTCACTTTCATCTTGGTGGCGCCACGGAGCGCATCAGGTCCGCAACCTGGGAGCAGGCAACAATGAACGAGAAAGGACGAATCTTTGCAGTGGGAGACATCCACGGCTGCCACGACAGGTTGATCGTGCTCATGGAGCGACTGTCTCTGGATCAGGAAACGGACACCCTGGTTTTTTTAGGAGATTACATCAACCGGGGGCCGGACTCACGCAAGGTGATTGAGACGCTGATAGAACTGCGTGCGCAATGCGCCCGCACCGTATTTTTGATGGGAAATCATGAGGAGATGCTCCTTGAATACGGGATCGACGGTGATATCGATAGGTTGCGTCTGCTGCACAACATGGGGGTCGAGGCAACCCTGTCCAGCTATGGCGCGACCATACACGACCTGCAGCGCCTCGCCTTTCTCCCCGCCGACCATCTAGAGTTCCTGAACGCCCTCTGCATGTCCTGGTCCAGCGGACCATACCTCTTTGTGCATGCGGACGCGTGCCCTCTGTCCACTGGTCAGGAGGAATCCCGGAAAGTGCACACGCGCACCGCAGAGCAACTCTTGGCCAGCCGACGCCTAGCCGGAGAAGCGCCAACCGGCTCGGACCAATTGGTAATCTTCGGCCACACAGCCTTCTCTACTCCGCTGGTCAGGCCGGACCGCATTGGCATCGATACCGGCGCTGTCTACGGAAACATGCTGACAGCCTTGGAACTGCCCGCCATGCGCTTCCATCACGCCTGAACGCCGGTTTCCTTGCCTTCCAGAATTTTCGCCGAGTCGTAATTGCCGGCCAAAAATCCCTCCGCCAAAAGGTGGGCGGTACTGTCGTCGCGCATGACCGCATCCAGGCATCTCGTGAATCCGATCAGCCGTCCGATCATGACCAACTTGCCCCTGACCGTCTCTCGCCCGGCCCCGGTCAGTGAAGCGGTGACCAGATCCCCCTTCACTGCCGTGACGAATCCACTCTCCTCAAAGACTTCCCGCAGAAACTGGGCGCGACGGTTGGTGCGCGCAGTACTGGATCCCCCCCCCTTGAAACGAAAACGGATGTAATTGGCCTGGGCGTTCCCTCCGCAAACCGCGTCGAGCATAGCAAAGTGAAATTCGACCCGGCTGTTCAGGTTGAGATAGTCCCTGGCGGCCAAAGCATAGTTGAAGGACCCTACCGGACGTGTGGAGCGGGCATCGAGCATGCTGCGCGACAAAAGCCCTGACAGCGCGGACCCGTCCACAGCCGAATGCCAGGACAAGCCCGGCGTGGTCAGGCCTTCGCACAAGGCGGCCAACGGTCTGGACAGGATATCGCCTAAGCCGAGAACCCTGGCCCGCAAACTGAGCGCCATCCCGCCGGGAGACGTTGCCTCCCTCCGCACACCTCCACCCACGTCGATAACCAAAAAATGAAACGGCACCCCGATGTCCAAGGGACGCAACAGCCCTCCCGCCTCGTTCATGACCAGATCGCCGGCATGGAACATGGCCAGCACGGCCATTTCATGCGTGTAGCGAACCAGATCGTGCACGGACCGGCATTGACTCTGGGAAAACGTCGGACCGTACGCATCGGTCAGATTGAGTTGGGCCACCAGATGGCGCAATTCCTCGCGGGACGGGTCCACGGCACGCCCGTCTGATGCTCCGCTGGTGACGGTTCGGACACGCGCCGCAGGTGGAGGAACTGCCGCCCACAGTTCGGGCGCCACTTCCAGCACCTGACCGTTGTCCGCGTCCAGCACCACCCATTGATCCGCAGCCAGATCCTTCACCGCGGCGCCAGCGCCCGTGATAATGGGCAGCCCGCATTCCCTGGCGATGCAGGACAAATGATCCGTGGGATTGCCCGCGTCCACGATCAACCCGGCGCAACGCGGGAGATGGCGGGACGCCTCGACGAGCCCCTGTGGCAGGACCAGAATCCGCGAACCGTCCTCACTCGGCGGCAGGGTGCGCGTGGCGGCGTCCAACTCCGCCGCCGAACGGGCGATCAGCACACGGCCCACGGCTTTCCCCGCGCTGGCGCAGACGCCGCTGACCAGGGGTTGCGGCAGGGGCCCGGCCGGAGCGTTTCCGCCGGAGCTCACACGCAAGGGCCTGGCCTGCAGAACGCTGAGCTGCCCGTCTTCATCCACAGCCCACTCGATATCCTGGGCCATGCCGTATAGGTTCTCAATCATCTCGCCGTAACGCGTCAGCTGACCAATCAATTCCGGGACGAGCAGGGGCCGGTCGCGTTCCTGCTCCGGCACCGCCTCCTCGCGCAGGCCGCCACCGTCATCCGCCACCGCGCGCACGGTCTTCCGGGCGATGACAGCTTCGGGCTCCGTAGCGCCATCCGTCGCATCACGTTTGGCATCCAAGCGCCAGGGGCGGTACAAATCCGCCGGGGCCGAGCCGTCCACAGCCATGGTGCCCAACCCGGACACAGCGCTGAGGAGCATGCGCTCGCTCCGGGGACGTCCGGGATCGCGGGTCATGAGCACCCCGGCCGCGCGGGCTCGCACCATGGATTGAAAGAGCACGGCCAGGTCGAACCCCGCCGGGTCCATGCCAGCCCGTTGACGATAGGCAATGGCTCGCGCTCCGAAGCCGCTGGCCACCACCTCGCGGAAGGCGTTGAGCAGATCGTCACCTGCGGCGACATTGAGAATCGAGGTGTATTGGCCGGCGAACGAATGTTCCGCGCGATCCTCGGCCACTCCGCTGCTACGAACGGACACGGTCCCGCCTGCCTTCCCTTCCATCAACCGGATATGGCAATCCAACAGGCTCCGCCTCAAATCCACGGGCAGGGGCGCCGCAAGCACCTTGTCCCGGATCTCGTCCGCGACAGCCAGCAGTCCTGCTCGCCCGTACTCCACATCGCGCAGCATGCGTCGGATTTCGGCGTCCAGACCGTCATTCTTCAAAAATTTGCGGCAAGCCCGCACCGTGCAGACAAACCCGCCCGGCACCGGCAGGCCCATTCGGCGCAACGTGGCGAGATTGGCCGCCTTGGTCCCGGCTTGGCGGTACGCGGAGGGCTCCAGCTCGTCCAGGAGCATGCACGCGGGCACGTATCCCCGCGCACCGGTCACGTCATGAAATCTGGCGCGAAGGGCTTCGGCCATGCGCCCGTGCAGCGCATACAACTCCGAGTGGGCATCACCGGAGAGCAGATTGAGCCCGTCCACCAGTTCGCCGCTCACGGCCAGCAACTCGTCCACTAGGGAGGACAGCTCCTCGTCCTCACCCCGGGACAAAAGGCTGTCGATATCGACGATGAGTTCCAGGGCCCGGCCGTTGTTCTCCAAAAATATCCGAAACGCATGATAGCGGGCTTTGACCTCCAGCAGAGCCCACTGCTCCCGTTCGGCCTTGCGGGCATGCCACGACGCGAGCACTCTGCGCAGCGGATTCATGAACCGCTTCCTCGCACGGTTGCCGCAGGGTCCGCATCCCCGTATTCCGGCGCGCTGGACGCACGCGTGAACTCCTGCATGAAGGCGTCGGAAAAGGTGTCAAAAAGACGGGCCACGTCTGTTTCGGCATTCATGGCCGTGTCCTGCTGGCGACAAAAAGCGGTCAAGGAACCCAAAACCTCCAGTGCCGCGTGCATGATCCCCACCTCCGTCAACTTGAGGCGCCCGACGACCAGATCGCGCGCGCGGGCCACCCTGAAATCCATGGCTTCCAGCACCCGGGCGATGAAGCGGGCTCTGCGCTCGCGCCGTTTTCCGCTGGCCAGCCCCCCGGCGAACCGGAAATAGACGTAATTGCGGCTTTGATCGGAGCCCAAAAAGGCATCGACCACGCTGAAATGATAGCCCATCCTCAGACTGAGATTGAGGTAATCCGGACCGACGATCGCCAGGGTTGCGGTCAAGGGCGTCGGATCCGCGTCAAGCATGCCCGTGGTCCGGGGCAGGCTGGCCAGGATGTCGCCAATGCCGAGCTCCGCAGCTTCATTGCTCCAGGCCGCGGGCCTCCCCAGCCCACGCAGGAAGAGCATGAACGGGAGCGAGCGGACATCCGCCGAGGAAGGCTCATCTCCGGCCTCGGAAGCGATGCCTCCGCCAATATCCAGAACCCGCATATCCAGGGGCAAATCCAAACGCATGCGCCGGGTGCGGATGGAACCCAGCTCAAGCCTGCGTTCCTGGAAATGCGCCAATTCATCCACGGCCCGGTCGTGGCAATAGTGCAGGATGTCGTGCATGGTCCGGCAGCCCTCGGCCGTAAAGCTGGAAGAGTCCGGATCGACCAGATGCAGAGGCATGAGAAAACGCAGCAAACGGCGCAGGGTACGATATTCAGGATCCGTCGGGTACAGGTCGCCGCCGGCCGCGCCGTGGCGTAACAGGGCTTCCAGGACTCCGGCGTAGACCACCCCTTCCCCGGCATCCACGGTGATTTCCGCTCCGTCGGGAATGAGCCGCATCGCGTCAACCAGCCCGAAGACGGCGGGCAACCGCAATTCACGGGTCACTGTAGCCAGATGCCCGGCCGCGGTGCCATATTCGGTGACAATCGCCGATGCCTTCCGCAGAAGCGGAGTCAAACGCGGAGAAGCGGTGCGCGCCACGGCCACGGCACCAAGCGGAAACGCGTCGGGGTCCATATCCTCGCGCACGTGCATGGCCAGACCGGCGGCCACCCCGGACTGCACGAGCTGTCCTCCCCGGCCCAGCACCGTCGCATGGTCCCTCTCATCAGCCAGCTCCGAACCCGTGGGCGCATCCAAGCGCACCGGCAAAGGCCGGACGCGGATAATGACGCAGGAGTCGTCCTCCAGCACATCCCAACGTGCCTCCACGGGTGCGCCGAGCATCCGCTCCAGGGCCATGGCCGTCTCGGCCAGGGATTTAAGACGAGTTGGACCAACCAGGGCGGAACCACGCCCCATTGATGTTTCGCCGGATTCCGTGGCCAGTCGGCCATCGGAAAAGCGGGATCCACCCGACTTGGCAGAAATCTGGGAGGAGACCAGGTCAAAGGGATGGGTGCGTCGCAACAGATAGCAATCCGAGACGGCTTGCCCACCGGACAAACCCGCTTCGACAGTGAGCAAATTCGGAGAAGCGGGAGAATGGGTCCGCACCACGCCACGCAGAACGTGCGGAGGCTGGCGCAGAACCAGCACAGCCAGCGGGCCGGAAACGGCGCGGGCTTCCCGTTCGATGCAGTCCGCCAGTGCTCGGGCGGGCAGGTCAAATTCGCCGGAGGAGGCATCCACTATCTCGACATCCGGCAACTCAGCGGAAAAAAGGTCCACCGAAACCGCTTCACCGGAATCCGGCGTATTGTCTCCGGCCGGCATGCCCACGACGCACAGCGCTGCGCGTTTCGGCGCCAGCACCGCCAACGCCCGCGCCAAAGCGGCTTCCACTTCCCCCCGAGCCGCGACGGCGCGATCCGGACTGCCCCCCCGGCCCAACAAAACATCCACTCCCGGCGCGGTGAGCACGAACCCGCGACCATATTTCCAGGGTGTCGCCAGAATTTCGATTGGCTCATTGGGCATATCTTCGGCTCGGATGATCAGGGTGAGCCCGCTGCGCCTGCAATGAATATTCTCAATTGGCTGCTGCTCGAAGTCCGGTCCTGGGATGTCCAGGCGCTGTCCAGGCATCGGGACATCCTGGCTGGACAGGTGGACACGGATTTTCCGGGAATGAGGCCGAAGATCGAACAGGTGCTGACGCTGGTCCGAACAAGGTGCGATTCGACTCAGGCCGCCATAGCGTTTGCCCGCGAAATCGTGCGCGTTCTGGATCAGTTCGCGAACCATACCGACAAGCCGCAAGCATCCGATCAAACCGAACCTGAAGCGCAAAATGCTCCTTCGGGTCCATGCGAATTAGGTGAAGCCAAAAGCGAAGAAGTGCGGAGTAACGACGAAAATCCCTCGGAAAATGGAGGGGAATCGTCTCAACACACAGACCTGGAAAGCGAGACAGTACAGTCCTACTCACCTTCCTCTGATCATGTCCAATGTCCCATGGGTGCAGTTGACCCCGGTGCTGATTATCTGGCCCGAGATGAGCTGCAACGACTGTTAGGTGCGGGGGAGGATGAGCTTCCGCAAAATCTGGGGAACATCCTGGCGAGTGCTCTTAATGATACGTCGCAGGCATCGAGCTATTCCGGGATTTCCGTGGCGGTTCAGACATCGAAGCATGCAGCCCCGTTATCGGCCGACGATGTCCTGGAAGTCAGGCAAGCCTCCATGGCGCTGCGAACTAGGCTAAGCGGATTATTGCAGACAAAAATATTGTCGCGTGCATCAAGCGGCAGAAGAGGGCGTCTTGATACCGGGCATCTCCATCGCCTGGCCGTTTCGGATCCGCGTGTGTTTCGCACAAAGTCCGAACGGGGCGGGATTGATACCGCTGTTCATATCCTGCTCGACTGTTCCGGATCCATGGTGCGCAGAATCCACCTGGCCTGCCAAGCCTGCTATGCGGTCGCCTCTGCCCTTGAGGCCTCCAGAATCAATGTTGCAGTCACCGCCTTTCCCGGCGCTCAACTTCCTAACGGATCTTACACCACAGTGTCCTCTATTATCCGGCACGGGCAGAAGGTGCACACCACCCTCGACCTGGGGCCTGCTGGAGGTACACCCATGGGAGAGTCGCTGTGGTGGGTCATGCAGGACATGCTCCCCCTCACAGAAAGGCGAAAACTCATCCTGGTCATCACCGATGGGGATCCGGACTCAGCGGACTGCGCAAACCAGGCAATCAAGCAAGGGCTACTTGCGGGTTTTGAGATCTACGGAGTCGGGATCACAAGCCCGGCTATCATGTCGCTGTTGCCCGGAAGAAGCGTTGTCGTGAACGCTGTGACGGATCTTGCTCCGGCCATGTTTACACTGCTTGAGAACGCGATTCTGGGACGCTGATTCATTGTCCAAAACCAACAAACTCACGGGGGGCCTATGGTCCCCCGATTTGTTTTAACCAAAAGAAAAGGAGGCATTGTGGAAACAGGGAAATTCCAAGGGCCGATCCTCGGACCGCCTGACAAGATCATCATCCGTTTAGGGTATGTTCGAAACGTCCGCATCCTCGGGCACAACAAGGGAGGGAAAAGCGTATGAGTTGGGGACCAGCCATAGCGATCGCGATCGCTGTACTCGAAATTGTAAGAGAGACCCTTGATGACTGAAGAAATCATGCCCAGGGAGGACAGGATGGGAAAAATACTGAGTTTTATTGGCGGATGCATTGCAGGAGTTGCCGGCGTGTTCGCAGTGGCGGTGATGTCGGAGATGTCGCCAACGAAGAATGAAGAAACCGAAAATTCTTCTATCGTCGCACACGAAGAAGTTGATATCGAGTAATGGTTATGATCGGGATGGGGGCACAAGCCATCCATCCCGATCATAACAGCCTTCAATAATTGATTGGGACGAAATATACTGGCAGGTCAGGACAAAGATGCCGGGTTGGACAATATAATGTCGCTAATAGCGACATTTTGTCTTGACTGAGCGACAGGAATACCGTTAATGGTGGCCTCAGACAAAGGCTGGGTGAAACTCTCCTTAATCGTGGGGCCATTGGTCCCGTGGGGAGAAATGACTCCCTACCCCTAAACGCTGATCCTCGTCGCACGTCGAGCGCGGCACGTCGGGCCACACGTCCACGACCGAACTTAGACGGCCTGAGAGTCGGCCGGAAGGTCAGAGAGGGAACAAGTTTTCGAGCCCCCCCGGTTCATTGAGCCTCGGTCAGAGGAGAGGCCGCGCAAGCGGTAATCTGACAAGGAGGTATTAAGATGGACACAGAACAGCTTTTGTCTGCTCGGAAACCGCTTCTGAAGCGACTTAAAGCACGACTCTGCAATCCAAGGACTTGGTTAGTTCTCGTTCGGGCGTTACGCCTGATCGCTGAAGGCGCCAAGCACTTGGACAAGCTTGTAGAAATCGTAACGTCGTGGATGAGCTAACCCTTTCTGACTATTTAATAGGTGCCGCCATGCTAGCCGAAGCCCTACGTTTATTACGAGTTTTTCACAAAATTCCTCAGACGGAACTGTCTGAAAAATTGGGTATTTCTAGGTCATACCTTTCTGAAATTGAATCAGGAAAAAAAAAGATTTCATTAGACTTATTGGAGGGGTACGCGAGGATTTTTGAGGTTCCTGTATCGTCATTGATGCTTTTTTCAGAGCAAATGGGTAAAGATACTGTAGGTAACAAGACTCGAATTTTCGCAGCAAAGAAAGTCTTGAGAATTTTTAAATGGATCGAAGAGGGAAGTAGAGACGCAAAGCATGTTGCACGGTAGATATGCAATAGATCAATCTCCGCTTTTCAAGCTTAAATCCAAAAAAAAACTTGCGATGTTATTGGGTAGCAGTGTCAAGGAATTGCAAAAATTGACTGCTTCTAATGACAGTTATAGAGTTTTTGATCTTCCCTCCGAACCGCTAGTCCACCATCCTTTATTTCTTAAGAAGTCCCGCAAAATCCAACAACTCAGGCCTGAGCTTGAGGTCGTTCACCGCACACTTCACAAATATCTTAGTCGTATAGCAGTGCCAAATTATTTGCATTCTGCTGTAAAATTTAAGTCTTATGCAACAAATGCAAAAGTGCATTCAGGATGTATATATCTGTACAGAGTTGATATAAGAAAATTTTATGAAAGCATCCGTTGGAAGACAGTCTATCGATTTTTTTTCAAAATACTCGAGTGCTCGACTGATGTTTCGACGTTACTCGCAAATATCTGTTGTTACGAAGATAAGCTACCGACAGGATCGTGCCTAAGTCCAATTCTCTCCTTTTTAGTAAATAAGGAAATGTATGATGAGCTTTTCGACTATGCATCTCAGCGCAGTTTGATTATGACATCTTACGTCGATGATATCGTTTTTTCAGGCAAAGAGTTTCGCCGTTCTTACGCTTATTCAATACGCGGCATCATAAATTCTTATGGATATCGATGTCATAAAGAAAGAATATGCTGGCCTAGAAAAACGAAAATTGTTACGGGTCTTGTCGTAACCAAAACAGGGGTTGCAATACCTAATAAGAGAATGGCAAAGGCTCGTATTTTGCTTCAAGAGCTAAGTAAAAATATGAAAAAAGATCGCAGAGAAAAGCTATGTGCGTCGTTTAATGGTATGGTTTCTGAAATGTCACAGTTTGACAAAGTTAAGTCAAAATTTCTAATGGCTTTAGGAAAGAAACACTGTAGAAGATAGCTTCATTCATATCTGCTGTCGGTTCATGTTTGAGTCACTCAAAGAAGTATACGGTTAATCTTAAAGATTAAACATCGAACTGTATTCATTGATCATATAAGTAATCTGTTCATTCCATACGCAAATAAGATTTCAAAAGAAGTATCGCATTTTAAGACAATCCGGTACATCAAATACGTACATTACACTTCCCGTCAGTCGGAACAGTTCGCGGTCCCTGTGACAAATTTCGAACTTCTTGACACCTGATTGACTCTTGTTAATTGATGGCGTCATGAGTTTCGACGATTTCTTTCGACGCGCAACCAGAATAGCCGGCCTTTCCACCCAGAAGGATCTGGCCAGGCTTCTTGGCATTGACCCTGCGGCCATTACGCTGGCCAAGAGGAGGGGGGTGCCTAAGGTTTGGGTGCTGACGCTGGCAGACAAGTTCGGCGTCAACCCTGAATGGTTGCGCACAGGTCTCGGGCCGGAGAGAGGTCGGAATGATGTCGGGATCGCCCTGGTGCCCAAGGTTTCGGCAAGGGCCTGTGCGGGCGGCGGATCCTGGGATGTTGGCGAGGCCGTGATCGATGAATTGCCTTTTGAGCGTTCCTGGCTTGTCAGGAAGGGCAACCCTGAGCGCATGGTGGCCATGGATGTGATCGGCGATAGCATGTCTCCGGAGATCGAACCCGGCGACACCATTCTCATTGACCAGGCACAGAACCAGGTCGCCGACAACAGGGTCTATGTGATCGGATTGGGCGAAACCGTTCAGGTCAAACGCGTTCAGGTCCGTCCGGGCCTGGTCATCCTCTTCAGCACAAACCAGCGTTACGCCCCGGTCACGCTCCAGGACGACGAGATCGACACCCTTCGGGTCATCGGTCGGGTTCTGTGGAGCAGCAGGGACTACTAGCAGGATTTTTTTGGCCTATTGCATTAACTTATGTTAATTTTAAAATATTGGAATTCCATGCGCTCGGTTTCAACGCTGGAACCGGGCACTTGCCTTCTGAGGACGGACGAAATTGAAAACTGCTTTGGATCTTCTTGGACCTCTGGACGCGTTGGGCGAAGTGAGCTGTCGCGTGGACTTCATGGGCCGCGTATCGCAGGACTTCGAGGTGCTTGCTCTGCCGTTCTATCTGCATCGCATTGCGGCAGGGTTCCCATCTCCCGCCGATGATTATCTCGAAACGGGCCTGGATCTGAACGGCTTGCTGGTCAGGAATCCTGCGGCGACCTTTATGGTGCGGGTCAGCGGTGACTCCATGATCGGCGTGGGCATTCACGATGGCGACATCCTGGTGGTCGACCGCTCTGAGACGGCGGCTCATGGCAAAATCATTGTCGCGGCCCTGGATGGGGAAATGACGGTGAAGCGCCTTCACCTGAAAGGCGGGCGGTGCCGGTTGGTTCCGGAAAACAAGGCTTTTCAGCCCATCCAGGTCGGCACGGAGCAGGATCTTCAGGTCTGGGGCGTGGTTGTTGGCGTGGTTCGGAGGATCTGATGCTTGCCGCCCAAAGCCGGGACTTTTTCGCGATGGTGGATTGCAACAATTTCTACGTCTCCTGTGAGCGGGTGTTCCAGCCTGCGCTCGAAGGCAAGCCGGTAGTCGTGCTCTCTAACAACGACGGCTGCGTCATCGCCCGCTCAAACGAGGCCAAGGCTCTGGGCATCGCCATGGGAGAGCCGGCCTTCAAGCGCAAGTCTTTCTTCGAGGGCAATGGCGTGCGGATATTCTCATCGAATTACGCGCTCTATGGGGATATGTCCGCCCGGGTCATGCAGGTGCTGGCCGGGTTTTCCCCGGAGGTTGAAATCTATTCCATCGATGAGTCCTTCCTGCTGTTCAGGGCCATGAGTCCAGGCAAGCTCGTTCAGATCGCCGAAGACATCAGGCGGACGGTCCATAAATGGACGGGGATTCCGGTCTGCGTGGGAATTGCCAGGACGAAAACCCTGGCCAAGGCCGCGAACAGGTTGGCAAAGAAGACCCCTGCCAGTAATGGAGTCTGGCTGCTCGATGAGGCGCAGGACATAGAGCTGCAGCTGGCCAAGATCGATGTGGGCGACGTGTGGGGGATTGGGCGCCGCTATTCGCGTTTTCTGAAGGCTTCGGGCATCGATACCGCCGACAAGCTTGAGCGGGCTTCACGGGATTGGGTGAAAAAGCATCTGACCATCGCCGGGCTGCATACGGTCCTGGAGCTGGGGCAGATACAGTGCATCGCCTTCGAGGAGGTTCCGCCCCCGGCAAAAAGCCTTGTCTGTTCCCGGTCCTTCGGGACCCGGATTGCCGAATTGGAAAGCCTGGAGGAAGCCTTGTCCGCGTATGTCCAGCGCGCCGCCGAAAAGCTGCGCGCCAAGAGGCTGTTGGCCGGAGTGGTGCAGGTGTTCGCCGAGACCAGCCGCTTTCATCCTGATCCGCAGTACACAGGCAGCGGGAGCCAGGCCCTGGCCGCGCCCACCTCGTACACGCCGATCCTGCACGCCCAGGCCCTGCGCATCCTGCGGCGTATCTACCGCGAGGGGTTCAGATACCAGAAAGTCGGGGTCATGTTTCTTGAGCTCGTACCGGAGAACAACCGCCAGCTCTCCTTCATGGAGCCAAGCGGGGAGGATCGCAGGAAACAGCAGGCCCTAATGACCTTGCTGGACAAGGCCAACGACAAATACGGCCACAGGATTCTGACCATGGCCTCGTCGGGAGTCGGGCGCAAGCCCTGGCACATGAGGCAGGAGCGGAAATCGCCCCGGTACACGACGTGCTGGGCTGAATTGCCGCTGGTGAAATAATAACCGCAGCCAAGAACGGCGGAGCCAGAAATGAGGTGTCAAAGGTGGATGGGTACGATCGTAGTCGGGGCTGCTCTTTTTCTTCAGCTCGTCCTGCTCCAGGCCGGAGCGGGGTGGGCATGGACCGGCAAGGTAGTCGGTATCGCCGACGGCGACACGATCACCGTCCTGCGTGACGGGCACGACCAGGTCAAAATCCGGCTTTACGGCATTGACGCACCTGAGTCCGGCCAGCCGTTCGGCAAGGCCTCGAAGCAGAATCTTTCGTCGATGGTGTGCGGGCAATCGGTAGAGGTCGAAGTCATGGATACGGACAGGTATGGACGCACCGTGGCGCGGATCTTCGTGGATGGGGAGGACGTCAATGCCGCGCAGCTACGATCCGGCCATGCCTGGCTGTACAGGCAATACTGCAAGGGCCGGGTGTGCGGCGAATGGGCAGGGCTCGAAACTGAAGCGAGGTTGGGCGGGGCCGGGCTGTGGGTCGACAAGGATCCAACACCCCCGTGGCAGTGGCGGCGTGATGAAAAAGGGTCATCGACGTCGTGGGTCGAGAAATTTCTGCGCAAAGCGGTTCGGCTGCTGTTTTGAAGGCCATCGAGCCGGGCAAACGCCGTCGGTGATTGTCTGTGAGTGAATCCGCCTTGAACGCTTGCGTGGCGCAGAAAGATCAGGCTTTG
>Ga0265295_1003612_pt1 | contig 22213 bp, 14 predicted proteins | sample Munlansysbiofilm_FD_192503 | JGI IMG/M metagenome (GOLD analysis project Ga0265295, IMG submission 192503) | Leachate microbial communities from a municipal landfill in Southern Ontario, Canada - Methane capture system biofilm | ecosystem: Engineered > Solid waste > Landfill > Unclassified ...
TACGACAGCCTTTTCTTTATGTGGTGCCGTCCTAAGAGCAATCCAAAAACTATTTTCTGTTATAATATCAGCCAAATCTTAAAAATATAATAAAGAAATATTTAAAGGCTAAAGTATAAATATTTGTCCGTTAATAAAAACTTTCATTGCTTTATTTTTCGTTGTCAATAATTTTTATAAGATGTTGTTTGTATAAAATAGAGGATTTGATAAATTACACTTAAACAAAACGTAATTACTTAGGTGGCTTATAGTGTTGATTATAAGCAATTTGACCACCTGAATAATTGCAACAAAACTACAATAAATTATATTATCAATGCTTAGGGATTGTCAAACAATAATTACCAAACGAAAATCTTGAATCACAACAATTAATATATTAGTTTGCTGCTCAAATTAATTAAAAAGAGTGAAACAATAATATCTCACTCACATTGACTTTTTGAAAAGAATAGTTTCTAACTTAAAATGGCCAAAAACTATTGTCGTACCAAATCTGTTCCATAAGTTCCTTGTCAAGTTGTGCAAGAATTTGCAAATGGTCTTTTTCCCAATTTGATAGCCACTGATATAGCTCTTTTTCACTTTGGTCGGTAGCACTTTCGGCTCTTTCTGAATAAACCGCTATTGCTTTCTTTTCCATATCGATGGCGGCAGCAATCGCAGCAGCTTCGTAGCCCGACGCAGATATTTTTTTCTTTAAATCATCAGAAAGAATTGTGTTTGCAATACTGTCATCAGCCTTTGCTAAACTTAACTTTTCGGGCTGAAGCTTGTTGTTTTTTTTATAATATGCAAATTGCTCAGATAAAAAATCAATGTGTATTTGCTCTTCATCGGCCATAATGCTAAAGATGTTTTTTATTTCATCATTATCGGTTTGCTCAGCTACCTTTTTATAAAATGCTTTACCTCGATGCTCCATTAAAAGAGCCATCTTTAAAATTTCTGTAGTTTTTGTTTCTGTCATGATACTTGGTATTTTAATAAATAATTTCCTTAACAATTAGTAAAACACATTTAAAAGTTTATTGTTCACTAAACCTATATAAAAAAACTCCATCAATTAGGTTGACAGCAAAATTAAGCAGAACTATAAACATCTAGTTTGCGATTTTAATAAAATATTGATATTAATTTAGGATTGTACGCAAATTTTGATGATATTTGTATTGTAAAATAAAAAATAATGAGAAGATCAAATACAGAATCAATAAGTGATTTAATAAAAAAAGTTATTGATGAAAATAATCTAAATGATGGACTAGATAAAGTACGTGTCAAAACTATCTGGAAAGATGTTACAGGCACTTATATCTCAAATGCCACAACTGAGATTAATGTGTATTCCTCAAAATTATTTGTCAAAATATCATCCTCCATTATTCGCAGCGAAATAATGCTGATACGCTCAGAATTAGTTAAACGTATCAATAAGGAACTGGGAAGAGAATTTATTACTGAAATAGTTGTGCGTTAAGTTGGGGGTGTGGAGTTGGGAGTGTGGAGTGTGGAGTGTGGAGTTGGGAGTGTGGAGTGTGGAGTGTGGAGTGTGGAGTGTGGAGTTGGGAGTTGGGAGTGTGGAGTTGGGAGTGTGGAGTGACAAACAGATTTTTTTCACACAAATCTTTATAACAATTTTTTTTGTAGTTTTGCAAGATAAAAAAATATTGCAATGAATAAACCAAAGATTTTGATAATATATACTGGTGGCACTATCGGAATGATAAAAAATGAAAAAGGTGTCTTACTCCCATTTAGTCTCGAAAATTTATTAAACGATATTCCTTTATTAAAGATGTTCCCCGCTGATATTGACTCAGTAGGTTTAGATAAATTAATTGATTCATCTGACGCTGATACAGATTTTTGGTTATTGTTAAATGATATTATTGCAAATAACTACGATAAATTTGATGGTTTTGTTATTTTGCACGGCTCAGATACCATGGCATACACAGCTTCGGCATTGAGTTTTTTATTAGAAAACTTATCAAAACCCGTTATTTTAACTGGCTCTCAATTACCAATCGGACTGTTAAGAACCGACGGTCGTGAAAATATAATTGCCTCAATCGAATTAGCCTGCATGCAAAAAAATGGCAAACCACTAATACAAGAGGTGTGTATTTATTTCGAAGATAATCTTTACAGAGGAAATAGAACAAATAAATATAGTGCAGAGAATTTTGATGCTTTTATATCCCCAAATTACCCATTATTAGCTAGTGTAGGTACAGAAATCAAAATTTTTGAGGAAAATTTCTTGAAAAACAATAGTGATTCTCTTATTTCACACAAAAAACTTTGCAATGAAGTCGCTATCATCAAATTATTTCCAGGGATACAAGTAAAAACAATTAAAGCTATTACAGAAATTCCAGATTTAAAAGGAATTATTATTGAAACTTATGGCTCTGGCAATGCTCCAACAGACAATAAAATAATTAATTGTTTTGCAGATACAATAGCAAAAGGAATTATTATTCTTAACATCACGCAATGTACAGTTGGCAAAGTACAACAAGGAAAATACGAAACTAGCACCAAACTTCGTGATATTGGCATAGTCAGTGGCGGCGATATGACTACCGAAGCTGCTTTAGCTAAACTGATGTTCCTTCTTGCTAAAGATTATTCCCTAAAAGAACGCACACAACTCTTATCTATCTCTATACGAGGAGAAATGTCATAAAAAGTCAGGTTTTGGAATCAATTATGCGTAATAAAAATAAAATATATAAATAATAAAATGATTAAAAACTATTACGATAAACAATTTGAATTAAGATATTTTGAGATGGATAAATTTGGCATTGCATCGCCAACTACCATCCTAATTTTATTAGAAGAAACAGCAGCAGACCATTGTCATTCTATAAACCAAAGTTTATATCAATTAGAAAAACAAAATATTGGGTGGGTTTTAGTCTCAGGAATTATGCAAATGGAACGCTATCCCAATTATAAAGAAAAAATTACTATTAGAACCTGGCTGTCTAACTATACAAATATTAAAGGGTTTAGAGAAAATATTATTTATGATGAGCAAAATAATATAATTGGACGTGCTAAGGGATTGTGGGTCTTTTTCGATATCGAAAGAAGAAGACCTACTCAAATATTTGATGATATAATAGAAAAATGGTCTTTCTGTAATGAAGAAAGCATTAATTATAATGTTTCTACAAAAATTAAAGCAATTGACAATCCTGATTGTGAATTAAAATTTAAAGTTCGTAGATATGATACTGATATGAATAAGCATGCAAATAATATTAGATATCTAGAATGGGTTGTTGAATCAATTCCTGATGACATTATTGATAATTATTATTTATACTCTATAGAAAGCAATTTCATTTCAGAAGCAATTTATGGTCAAACAATTATTTCTATGACTAAAAAATGTACTGAGAATAATTCATTTCTGCACACAATAAAAATCGAAGGCACTGATAAAGTTTGTGCAACAGCGAAAACTATTTGGAAACAAAAATCTGTGATACAGTGATTCTGTGATTCAGTTCGCTGTTCTCAGTACATTCACAACGAATTGTTACACAATCAGCAAAATTATCAAGTTATTAACGTCAATGTTTTACCATAACACATAAAGGTGGCTGTGGGTTTTGGTCTTAGCCAAAATGTCTCGAAGCCACCAATTACCGTTTTTACTATGATTCATTCATGAGCGAAAATACCATAAAAAAAGCTCCCGAAATTTAAAGGGAGCTTTTTATTGTCTTTAAGATTTTTTATTATTCAGTTAATGCGTCTAATTCATCTTTAATTCTTTGGTAGTCTTCCATTTTTTGTAATCGATAATAGATAACTCTTAAAGTTCCAAGAACGTTCACGTTTTTAGGTTGTTGTGCATAAGCTTTTTCAAGATAAGGTAATGATTGCTCAAAATATTCATTTGAAATTATCTTAAATTTATCAAGTTTTGCAAATTCAGTAATCGGAATATTTTTATCCGCCCAATCAAGGGTATCAACTGCGGCATTATAATAGAAAGCTCCAAGACTATAATTCGCATCAAAATTCTCAGGTTTCAATTCAAGTGCTTTTTCATATTCGGTTTTTGCCTCTTGCTTGCGTCCTAATTCTTCTAACAAAGTTCCTTTAATCACATAAAATTGAGCATCGTTAGGATTTTTGTCAATTGCCATTGTAATATACTCAAATGCTTTTGCGTTTTCGCCTGTATTAACATAATAGTTAAAAGTTTCGATAACTAACACATAATTATTATCAGGATATTTTTCGATACCAGTCTGCAATGTTTTAAGCATTTTTACAGTATCCCCAGTAATTTTATAAGCAGTGGCCTGATTTAAGTATAATCCAACTTTGTCGTCAGGAGTTTCACCAAAATTTAAACTCATTAAAACTTCGTTAAGTTGTATTGCGTCTTCATATTTTTCGGCCTTTAGTGCAGCTAAAGATGCAAAGTAAAACAACTGCGTATCCACTTTAAAAGCTAAAGTAGAAATTTGCACCGCTTTTTCGAAATTTGAATATGCTTTTTCGTATTCATCTCCCTGATAAGCACTAACACCTTGATTTATAAAAGCATTTGAGAGAGCAGGGAATCTATTCATCAAGATATCCGCAAAAGCCTCGAAATCTTCGAAATCCCTTTGATCATTAACTTGCAATATTTTGACAAACTGCATCATGCCAACTTCAGATTCAAAATCTATATTTCGATGTTCTTCTTTAACAAAATTCAGTCTTAGGGCTTTCATATAAGCTTCATACGATATTTCAAAACAGTCATCACACAATGCACGATATTTTGGTCTTTCTGACACCCCAAGTTCCTGATAAATTTGACCTTTAAAATAATATGTTTTGTACCAATTTGAGGTTTTGGGATGAGTTTCAGCTTGGTCTATAGCTTGTTTCGCATCTTCTAAAAAACCGTCTTTAAGGTAACTCCATGCACTAGTAACTTTATTTGGCTGTGCAAAAACAACTATACTTAAACATGCCAGTACTAATAATACACTTACTTTTTTCATAATAATTATTGTTTTAATTTAATTATGGTTTCAAATATACAAATACTTTGCCAATTCAAAAAAAATATATTATTCTTTCTCCTCACTAGTGTTTGCATCGCTTTGCACATTTGATTCATCATTCTGAATAGTTATATTTTCATCAATAATATCGTCAGGAATAGTATTTTTTTCTTCAAGTGCACCGTCTTCGATTTTTGCTACTGATGCAATAGAGTCGTCATCTCTAAGATTAATAAGCCTAACTCCTTGAGTTGCCCGTCCCATAACTCTAAGATTTTCTACTGCAAGCCGCAATGTTATCCCACTTTTATTAATAATCATAAGGTGGTCGTTATCGGTAACCGCTGAAATATCAATTAAATTACCAGTTTTCTCGGTTACGTTAATTGTTTTAACACCTTTTCCTCCTCTATGTGTAATTCTGTATTCATCAATACTAGATCTTTTGCCATATCCATTTTCTGAGACAACAAGTACCTCTTGCCCTGGATTGACAATTATCATTCCAATAACATGAGCACCTTTATCTAATGTAATACCTTTTACACCCGTAGCTGTACGCCCTATAGGTCTAACTGCATCGTGAACAAACCTAATTACTTTTCCGTTAAGTGCACCTATCATCACATTTGCAGGTGGTACTCCAGGTTTATCTTCAATAATATTTGCAGTTAACAAATCATCATCTTCTCTAATATTAATAGCATTTACGCCATTTTGTCGTGGGCGTGAATATTCCCTAAGTTTAGTTTTCTTAAATATCCCCTTACGTGTACACATAACAATATATGAATTATCCAAATACTCATCATCTTTTAATGAGAGGATATTCATAAATGCTCTTACTTCATCATCTGGTTCGATATTTATAAGATTTTGCATTGCACGCCCTTTTGATGTTCGACTTCCCTCAGGAATTTCATAAACTTTTAGCCAAAAGCATTTACCATTTTTAGTAAACAATAATAAAGTATTGTGCATTGTTGCGATAAACATGTGCTCGATAAAGTCTTCTTCTCTCGTTGTAGATCCTTTTGACCCTACTCCACCTCTATTTTGTGCACGGAATTCAGTAAGAGCAGTTCTCTTAATGTAGCCCATATGCGAAATTGTAATAACAACATCATCATCAGCATAAAAATCTTCGGGATTAAGGTCTTCAGAAGCAAAAACTATATCTGTTCTTCGCTCATCGCCATATTTTGCTTTAATCTCAAGCATCTCCTCTTTGATGATTTGCATTCTTAATTCAAAATTCTCTAAAATTTCTTTTAAACTATTTATTCTATCAATTAATTCTTGATACTCTGCTCTAAGTTTATCTTGTTCAAGTCCTGTTAACTGTCTAAGCCTCATGTCAACAATCGCTCTCGACTGGATATCAGACAATTCAAATCTCTCCATGAGTCTTTCGCGAGCGACATCGGGACTAGGAGATTTTTTAATTATTTCTATTACCTCATCAATATTATCACTAGCAATAATCAGCCCTTCGAGAATATGAGCCCTCTCTTCGGCTTTTCTAAGTTCATATTGAGTACGTCTTACAACAACTTCGTGTCTATGTTCAACAAAATTGCTTATTAGTGATTTTAAATTGAGTAATTCAGGACGCCCCTTTACAAGTGCAATATTATTAATACTAAACGAGGACTGTAAGGCAGTAAACTTATAAAGTTTATTTAAAACGACATTAGCGACCGCATCTCTTTTAATATCAACAACGATTCTCATTCCATTACGGTCAGATTCATCATTAATATTTGAAATTCCGTCAATTCGTTTTTCGTGTATTAGGTCAGCAATTTTAATAATCAACTCTGCCTTATTTACCATATATGGTATTTCGGTAATAATGATTTTTTCGCGACCGTTACTTTCAATTTCAATTTCTGATTTAGAACGAATAACAACTCTTCCTCTCCCAGTTTCGTATGCCTCTCTCACTCCATCGATACCATATATAGTACCTCCTGTTGGGAAATCGGGTGCTTGAATAATTTCGGCTAGTCGAGTTCCTTCAATTTCGGGATCATCAATATATGCAACAATAGCATCAATAGTTTGCCCCAGATTATGCGGAGCCATATTTGTAGCCATACCAACAGCAATACCACTTGCACCATTTAGCAATAGATTAGGAAGTTTAGTAGGCATAACCGAAGGTTCTTCGAGAGTATCATCGAAGTTTAGATTAAAATTGACAGTTTCCTTATCAATATCTACTAAAATCTCATCTGCTATTTTTGTCATTCGAGCTTCAGTATAACGCATAGCAGCAGGGCTATCACCATCAACCGAGCCAAAGTTACCCTGTCCATCAACTAAAGGATACCGCAATGACCATTCTTGAGCCATACGAACCATAGCCATATAAACACTCGAATCACCATGTGGGTGATACTTTCCTAATACTTCACCTACTATCCTTGCAGATTTTTTATAAGTCTTATTTGAACCAACCCCAAGCTCAGACATTCCGTAAAGAATTCTCCGCTGCACAGGCTTTAAGCCGTCTCTCACATCCGGCAACGCTCTTGAAACTATCACAGACATTGAATAATCAATGTATGCAGATTTCATTTCATCCTCAATATTAATTTGAATAATCCTCGAATCTCTTACCTCTTCCGACATATCTTTAATGTTTTAATTATCTATAAACCTATATTTCAATAAGTTATATTATTTTTTAAAAGTTTACTAAGATACTGTTTTTGTTTGTAATAAAACAATATCTATCATTAACTTTTCAACAAATATTGTTTATAAAAAATCCACAAGATAAATTGTGTAATTATTACGAACTAATAGATAGAATAATTGTTTAACAAATGAGAAAATTTTGTATTTTTGTAAATATTAATACATTTTAAAAATTTTCGCAACGAAGAAAGAACAAAATAAAAATATGAAAAGACAATTTTCACAATCTCTTTTGGATGTAATAATGTATAGCAAAGAAGAGGCAATACGATTAGGTAACGACTATCTGGGACCTGAACATCTATTTCTTGGAATCTTGAGAAATACCAACTGCGAGGCGGTTGATATACTCAAAGAGCTTGACATAAGTACAAGTGAACTAAGAAAAAAAATAGAATCCCACATTCGCAACATCGACAAGGAGCTTACAATTGATGATATGGATAAAGTTATCCCCACCAAAACCACCGAAAGAATACAAAAATTTATGTACTCGGAGGCAATCTCTTTAAGTAGTGATGAGATAAATACTGGACATCTATTATTAGCCATTCTTAAAGTCCCATCAAGATTTTCGCAATTATTAGACGAGTTTAATATCGAATACGATATGGTTAAAATGACAATGGAGATGGATTCATTTACTGGCTCCCTTGATGATGATGACGATGACGATGATGATGATATAAAAGGAAGCTCATCGTCTAGTGATCCTGGACAAACTCGCCGAAAATCCTCAAAGACAAAGACAGATACACCTGTATTAGATAGTTTTGGGGTTGATTTAACAAAAGCAGTTGAGGAAGGAAAACTTGACCCGATAGTGGGAAGAGACACCGAGATTGAAAGAATATCTCAAATTTTATCACGCCGTAAAAAAAACAATCCTGTATTAATAGGAGAACCTGGCGTTGGAAAATCGGCTATCGTTGAAGGACTTGCAGCAAGAATTATCGACAAAAAAGTATCGCATTTATTATTTGATAAACGTGTCATGACTTTGGATATGGCATCAATTGTTGCAGGAACTAAATATCGCGGACAATTTGAGGAAAGAATGAAAGCTATTATTGATGAGCTTGTTAAAGCAACAGATATAATTCTTTTTATTGATGAGATACATACAATTGTCGGTGCTGGTGGAACAACTGGATCATTAGATGCAGCAAATATGCTAAAACCAGCACTTGCACGAGGCGATATTCAATGTATTGGTGCAACAACTCTTGATGAGTACCGCCAAAATATCGAAAAAGACGGAGCTCTTGAAAGACGTTTTCAAAAAATAATGGTCGAAGCTACCGGACCAGAAGAAACTATTGAAATATTAAAAAAGATAAAAGTAAAATACGAAGACCACCATAAAGTAACATATACCGATAAAGCAATTGAGGCATGTGTAAAACTCACAATGCGCTATATTAGTGATCGTGCACTTCCAGATAAAGCAATTGATGCACTCGATGAAGCTGGCTCCAGAGTCCATATTTCGACCGCCTCGGTGCCAAATAAAATCATAAAATTAGAAGAAGAGTTGCAACTTGTTCGCAATGCCAAATTACAAGCAGTTAAAGACCAACAATTCGAGAAAGCAGCCTCAATGCGCGACAAAGAAAGAGGGCTTGAGAACGCAATTGAGTTAGCAAAAGATCAATGGCTAAAAGAAATTAGTGCAAAACGTGAAATAGTTGATGAAGAAGATATTGCCGGAGTTGTTGCAATGATGACTGGCGTACCTGTTCGACGAATTGCCCAAACCGAAGGAAACCGTTTGTTACAAATGGACAAAGAAATGGCCAACAGCGTTATCGGACAAGATGAAGCTATTAAAAAAGTAGTGCAGGCTATCCAACGAAACCGTGCAGGGCTAAAAGACCCAAATAAACCTATTGGAACATTTATTTTCTTAGGCCCAACAGGTGTTGGTAAAACACAACTTGCCAAAGTGCTTGCAAAATATTTATTTGACTCCGAAGATGCTCTTATAAGAATAGATATGAGCGAATATATGGAGAAATTTTCTGTGTCAAGATTAGTTGGAGCTCCTCCAGGATACGTTGGCTATGAGGAAGGCGGACAACTAACCGAAAAAGTTAGACGTAAACCATACTCGGTTATTTTACTTGATGAGATTGAAAAAGCTCACCCAGATGTTTTTCATATATTACTTCAAGTTTTAGACGAAGGACGACTTACCGACAGCATTGGACGACGAATCGACTTTAGAAACTCAATTGTAATTATGACATCAAATATCGGATCTCGACAATTATCCGAATATGGTAAAGGTGTTGGGTTCGAAACTTCTGCAAAAAAATCATCGCAAGAAGCAAACACAAAAGGAATTATCGAAAACGCTCTTAAAAAAGCTTTCGCTCCAGAATTTCTAAACCGAATTGATGATGTCGTACTATTTAACTCTTTATCTAAAGAAGATATTTTCAAAATTATCGACATCGAACTAAACGGTTTGTTCCAAAGAGTTAATGAACTCGGATATAATATCAAAATTAGTACAGCAGCGAAAAATTATATCGCAGAAAAAGGCTTTGATCCAAAATTTGGTGCCAGACCTCTGCAACGTGCTCTCCAAAAACATGTCGAAGATGCTATGGCAGAAACAATTATTAAAGCCGAAATTAAACAAGGTGATACAATAAGTGTTGGCTTTAACGAAAAAACAGGCATTACAATGAAAATATTAAAAAAAGAGAAACCTGATAAAATTGTTAAAAAGAAATAATCAGTATAGCATTTATAAAAGTTATCAACAAAGTTGATAACTTTTTTTAAATATTCTATTTATCAAACACTATTTTCAAATAATTATAGTTTAAATTTATTACGTTTGTAATAGTCTAATTTTAATCAAAAACATACAAATATGAAAAGTGTAAAAATCATTTACTGGACGGCTGGAATTGCTTTAGCTGCAACCATAACAATTGTTGTAATCAGCATGTTTAATCAAGCTAAGGATTTTAAAGTTTCAAATCCTGAGTTATTTAAAGATTACATAAAAGCATATACAAGTAATGTTATCTCAAAAAATGACCTCATTGCAGTTCAGTTTACAGATGAGTTTATGAAATCTGTTAAAGATAAAAAAACCTCCGTTATTAAAATATATCCAAAAACTGCTGGGAAAATAGAATGGAAAGAAAACAATATTTTGGAATTTAAACCCGATAAACCTTTTACATCAGGCACAGAGTATTTTGTTGTTGTTGATTTAGATAAAATCTCAAATAATGTAAACAAAGACAACCAAGAATTTATTTTTAGAGTACATACAAAACATCAGATAATAAATCTAAATATCGAAAAACTTGTAAGTACCGACCGAAAAGAGTTTAAAACTCAAGACCTTAGCGTAAAAATCACTTTAAATGATAGTGAAAATGAAGTTTTGCTTGTAAAATGTTTTAAGACTGAAATTGAAGAGAAAAGTGTAGATTTTAAAATCGAAAAAGCCAACGATACTGAATATTTGCTCAATATCAATAATATTGAAAGAACAAATCATAAACAAACTCTAACAATAAATTATGATGGAACAGAAATTGGGTCGAAAAGCAGTGGAAAACTAGAATTTGAGATACCTCCATATAGTGAGTTTAAATTATTAGACCTTCAAGTTCATCAGTTTCCAGAGCAATGTGTACAATTGATATTCTCTGACCCTATTAAAGAAGACCAGCTACTAAACGGAATAATTGATATTAGTGATGTTGAAAATTTAAAATATATTGTTGTTGATAATAATGTTAAGATAATACCTTCCGAACGCCTCGAAAACACTTACATATTACGAATTAATTCAGGTCTTAAAAACATTAATGAAAAACGTCTTGACAAAACCGAAGTACATGAAATCAATTTTAAAATGTACAAGCCTAGCTTAAATGCTGACGAAGATGGCGTAATTTTACCTGGACATACTGAAGGACAAGTAATATCATTTCAGGCAGTAAATATAAAAGCAGTTGATGTAAGAGTGCTTAAAATTTATGAGAATAATGTATTGCAATTTTTACAAGAAAATCAACTAAACGGTTCTTACGAACTTAATAGAGTTGCTAAAGTAATAAAAACAAAAACTATTAGCCTTGAGCAAACAGATATAGAGAATTTTAGCATCTGGAACACGTTTTATCTTAATCTTTCAGACATTATTAGTCCTGACCCTGGAGCTATTTATCGAATAGAGATTGGTTTTAGAAAAGAAAACGCAATATATCCATGCAATAATGATGATGATGAAATTGCGACTATTAATAATAGTATGGATAAACTAATTGCCGATAACGAATGGTCGTGGTTTACAAACTATACTTACTCCGATTCTTATGAAGATTACTACTCTGATAGCTATTATTATGATGATTACTATTATGAGGACGATTATTATTACGATTCTGGAAATTCATACAATTCGTATGAGGACCCGTGTAATAAGAACTATTATGGATATCGTAGAGCAATAAGTTTTAATATTCTATCGTCAGATATAGGTATGATTGCAAAAATCGGCAAAGATAATCTTGTATATGCTTTTGTTACCGATCTTAAAACAACTGGCTACCTAAAAGGAGCAAAAGTTGATGTTTATAATTATCAACAACAAATAATTGGAAGTGCAAGTACCGACTTTGAGGGCAAAGCGGTGATTGAATTAAATAAAATTGATAAACCATACTTTATAGTCGCTACATATAACCAGCATAAATCTTATCTTAAAATTGAAGAATACGGTTCGCTATCAACAAGTGAGTTTGAAGTAAATGGCAGTTATATGCAAGATGGAAGCCGTGCATTTATTTATACCGAGCGTGGAGTTTGGCGTCCTGGAGACTCCATTTATGTCGGTTTTATATTAAATGAGTTAATAGACCCCGTTCCAGTTGGGCATCCAATAGTTTTAGAAGTTAGAAATCCTAAAAATCAAGAAGTATATCGCGAAGTGCAAAATAAAAATGAAAAAGGATTTCATGTATTCAAATTCAAAACCGACTTAAACGACCCAACAGGTTATTATAACGCAAGTTTTACTGTTGGAGGAAAAGTTTTTAACAAATCGCTAATGGTTGAAACTATACGCCCCAATCGTTTGAGCGTTTCGCTTGACCTAGATAAAGATTATCTATCGGGAGACGGAACTGTTAATGCAATAATTACTGCACGGTGGTTGCACGGAGCTGTTGCAGCAGACCTTGAAACAGACGTAACAATGACATTAGAACAAACTTATGCTCCATTTAAAGATTATGAAAATTATAGTTTTTATAATCAGGTAAGCTCATTTGATTTTAATACACTTACATTATTTACTGGCAAAACTAACGAAAATGGAGAAGTTAAAACAAATGTCAAATTTGATAAATTAAATAAAGCTCCTGGCGTTTTAAAAGCATTTTTAATAACCAAAGTTTATGAAAAAGGAGGTAATTTTAGCACAAACGAAAAAACTGTATTGTATTATCCATATAAAACTTTTGTAGGTATTGCAATGGCGGATAGAAATAAATATTCATACTCCTATCCTATTGATAAAGACCTAAATATTGACATTATTACTCTTGATCGTAATCAAAAACTTACAACTGATAATAGAGAGTTAGAAATCTCAATTTACATGCTTGAATACTCTTGGTGGTATGATTATCAATATGATGGAGCAGATTATATCTCGGCAAATTATAATAATGCAATTAGTAGAAATATTATAGATTGTAAAAATGGTAAAGCAAAATCAAATATAAGTTTTGACGAAAGTGGAGATTATCTAATTGTCGTCAAAGACTTAAAAGACGGACACACAAGTTCAATAAAAATTTATGCCAGCAATTATGCAAATGCATCTGCTGACGAACATAATAATGCAATTGATTTACTCAGATTTAATACCGACAAAGAATCGTACAATCTTGGAGAATCTGTAAAAATAAGCATTCCTACTGGCTCGGGTAAAGCATTAGTAAGCATCGAAAATGGAGCGTCTGTCATCAAAACTTTTTGGCAAGAAACAGACGGAAGCAAACTTGACTTTAGCTTTGAAGCTACCGAAGATATGGCACCAAACATATATGTAAATATTAGCTTTATTCAAGAGCATGGAAAAACAAAAAATGACCGTCCTATCAGAATGTATGGTATTATTCCTGTATTTGTCGAAAATCCAGCTTCGCATATTAATCCTGTTATTATGATGGCTGATGAGCTTTTAGCAGAAAGTAAAGTTCAAATTCAGGTTCGCGAATCATCGGGCAAAGCAATGACTTACACAATTGCAATGGTTGATGAAGGACTGCTCAATTTAACAGGATTTAAAACTCCTGACCCTTGGTCTTTCTTTTATAGCAAGCAAGCTCTCGGAGTTAGAACTTGGGATATTTACAAATGGGTTATTGGTGCATTTAAAATAGATGCTGGCAAAATGATTAGTATAGGTGGTGGCAGTGAAGCAATGTCGCCCGAAGAACTTGCTCAAGCTATCCGTTTTAAACCTATGGTAAGATTTATTGGACCATTTACTTTATCAGCTGGTGGTGTCAACAAACATGAGATTCAATTACCGCAATATATTGGCTCGGTGAGAACAATGATTATAGCTGCCGAAGGAAATTCTTATGGCTCGGCTGAGAAAACTACGCCAGTAAAGAAACCTCTTATGGTTTTAGGCTCGGGACCACGAAAACTTGGCACAAACGAAAGTTTTAAACTTCCAATTACAGTTTTTGCAATGAAAAACGATGTTAAAAACGTTAGCATCACCGTAAAAACAAATGATATCCTTAGCCTTGATGGCACTAACAACAAAACTATTAATTTTAATAAAGAAGGAGAAAAATATATTGATTTTGATATTAAATCAGGAATCAAAACTGGTGTTGGCACTATCGAAATTACTGCAAAATCTGGTAATTACATATCCAAATATGATATCGAAATGGATGTAAAACATGCCAATATTATGGCAACAGACGTAATTGATGGCGTTAGCAGTAATAATATTTATGAAACAAACTTTGATGTAAATGGAATAGCTGGAACCAATAGCGTTTTTCTTGAATTATATAATATTCCACCGATGAATCTCGAATCAAAACTCGACTTCCTTTTATCCTATCCTCATGGCTGTTTAGAACAAATTGTCTCGGCAGCTTTTCCTCAATTATATCTCGAAAATATGATAGAACTTGATAATTCTGAAAAAGCAAAAATTCAAAATAATATTAATGTATGCTTAAATAAATTATCGAGATACCAGATGTCGAACGGAGGATTTGCATACTGGCCTGGAGGAAATAATGTTTCATATTGGGCAACCAACTATTGTGGACACTTTATGATTGAAGTCGAAAAAGCTGGTTATTCTATTCCTGGAAATCTCAAAACAAATTGGCTAAAATATCAAAAAGAAAAAGCCTCTAAATGGACTAATGACGGAACAAGCTCGCAATTAACACAATCCTACCGATTATATACTTTGGCAATTGCTGGCAACGCAGATATGAGTGCAATGAATCGCTTAAAAGAATCTAAACTAACTCGCACCGCAGTATGGCGTCTTGCCTCAGCTTATGCAGTTAGCGGCAAAGAAAGTATTGCTAAACAAATGATTGCAAATCTAAGCACAGATGTGCCTCTTTACTTTGAGTTAAGCGGAACATTTGGCTCGTCCACACGAGATAAAGCTATGATTTTAGAAACGCTTATTGAACTTGGCGAAAAAGAAAAAGCATTTTTAGTTCTTAAAGAAATTTCGGAAGTAATGGGCTCAGAAAGATATACATCTACGCAGACTACCGCTTATGCTCTTATGGCTGCATCTAAATTTGTAAAGAAATATTCGACTTCAGGGAATATAAGCTGCACTTATACCATAAATGGCAAACAAGCGACAGCAAATACTGCAAAACCTGTATTTAGAGCCGAATTAGCTTTTACAGAAGGACAAACAAATGCTTTTAGTCTTAAATCAGAAAATGACGCAATGATATTTGTAAGAATTGTTCGTAAAGGAATTCCAGAAACTGGAAGCGAAACGGCTGCATCATCGAATATTAATATGGATGTAAAATATACATATCTTAACGGAAATCCAATTAATGTTAGTACTATTCCTCAGGGAACAGATTTTGTTGCTACTGTTACACTAAAAAATACTTCTGGAATAAACAATCTTGAGAACTTAGCACTTTCGCAAATATTTCCTTCTGGCTGGGAGATAATAAATTCTCGAATGCTGACTTTAGATTTAGGACAAGATTCATATTACACATATCAGGATATTAGAGACGACAGAGTTCTAACATATTTAGATATGAATAGAAATCACACATACACCTATAGAGTTTTACTTAATGCAAGTTTTGAGGGAAAATATTATCTTCCTTCGGTAATGTGCGAAACAATGTATGATGACTCTAATTATGCGAGAACTAAAGGAATGTGGGTTAATGTAAGGAAGTGAAAAGTGAAAAGTGAAAAAATAAATATATGAGTAAAAGTATATTAAGAGACAAAAGTTATAATTTTGCCTTAAAAGTCATAAAAGTTTATAAAGAGATAATACAAAAGCATAAAGAATATGTGCTGGGTAAACAATTTTTGAAGGCTGGTACTGCAATAGGTGCGTTGATTCGTGAGGCGGAATTTGCACAATCTAAGACTGACTTTATCTCTAAGTTGAGTATTGCTCTCAAAGAGTCAAACGAAACTACCTACTGGATTTCTCTATTAAAAGACTCGAACTATATAAATCAAGAAACAACAAATGCCATATACTTTTATTTTTAACAGTCGCAGACTTTTGCATTACTCATTTTGCACATAAATCTACATACGAAACACAAATTTATTACCAACAAATCTATAAAATATATCTTTAAAAACTGACATAAATTATTTTATTCTTAGTTTTTGATTGTTTATATTCAGTTCTTCTACTCGCTCGGAATGCAAATCAAAGTAAACAGAGTTCTCAGGTTCTATGTTTGTTCATTTGTTTAAGTTAATCTTTAGTCTGCTCAAACATATACCAACTATTTAGTGCCTGCAAGAACCGTGTTTACGAGCTTACTTCGGCAGGCTCGTAAACTCGGTTCTTGCAAAGACTATTTAAATAAATTTTGAAATTATTTGTATGTAAAAATATTTATAATCAAAAAAGGTTTATATTTGCGTAACGCACGTTACAGTAATGGGCATTGCGATAAGTTAAATTTGATTATTTTCACAAAATAAATCTATCAGAATTGGAAACCAAAGCTGTAAAACTTGTAGCCCGTTTTGAAAATTATAAAATCGAATATAAGGCTTTGTCTATACAAGATATGTAGTTTGATAAACTACTCTTGTAACCATTGCAAAATTTTTACTAATACTGAGTCTCCGATATATTCTTGTTCAATTTTACCTTCATCATTAATAGTTTCCCTGACAAACAAGTGATTGCAATCGGGAAGCGGCATTATTGTAATATTATCTTTATTTAGCCTTGTAAAGATTAAGGGCAACATGTCATTATCTCTGGCTTTTAAGTCTCGCATTCCGTAAACGTTCAAAATTGGAATATTGATTTCCGTTAGGTAATTAAGTGGAATGTCAAAGTTATAAGTGTAATCGTTCATAAAGTGGTTATGTTGCTCCACATTTTCGATATTGGCTTCAGGATTATCCCTAAAGTAATCTACATAATCTCTTAAATCTGCATATCTCTTATAAATTTCATCAATGTTTTTTTGAGCTTCGTCATCGGAAATATTCCCACAATCGGCTAATTGTCTCCACTGCAAAATCTCTTCGTGGTGCCTGTCAACAATACCAGAGGAATATAATATTAGTCTATCAATTTCCTTTGGATTTTCATAAACGTATTTTGTTGCCACTCTTCCACCTTGAGAATTGCCCATAAGATATATTTCAGCATCGCCATCCAAAATATTATTCTTTAAATGTCCAACGACCTGTTTAGTCTGTGATACATAGTAATCAAGGAAATCCATTTTATTAAAGATATTATAGCCTAAGTAAGTTGTGTCAATTAGTGGGAGTTGCTTGTCATTAGACCATTCTACACAAACGGGAGTTCCAGGCTTTGCTATACATAAAAAATTGTATGAGTTTTTATACTCTTCGATATTAAAAGGAGGTATCAAAGCAAAACTAATAATAGTATCTAAATTTGCAAAATAACCAATTAATGGATAGTTTCCAGATCCTTGCAAGAAGATTATCGTTGGATTATAAGGAGTTACAGGAGATGACATGATAAAGCGGATACTATCAATGTTTTCATATACACTATCGTATATTGAATAATAATCAAAACCTGAATATTTAACAAATTCAATTTTACTGTTTTGACAACATGTGGACAAACAAAAAAACAGAAACAGAAAATAAACAATAATTTTTTTCATAATTCATTTGATATTAAAAGTCGTAAATTTGTTCTATCTAAAAATTCCCTGGTATTTTTTTAAAATCTGTTGTTTGATGTATATTATAAGATTCTAAGCCGCTCCATAAGTTTTTTTATCCACTATCCAGTTTTAATGTATCATTTGCAATTACACAACAAGTAAATAAAGAGTAAATAAACAATAATATCATTATTCTGAATGTATGTTTCATACAATTATTATTTGTAAGCATTTACATACCACACACAAACTTATTATCAACAAATCTATAAAAGATTTTTCAAAAACTGAAATAATTAATTTTATTCTTTGTATTTAATTGATTTTATTCAATTCCACTTTAGGATAACACGCAGAAAAAGTGATATTTTTCAATATCTTTGTAACACAGAATAAAAATATATGGAGTATCTAAACATTAATACTTGGACCAGAAAAGAGCATTACGAATTTTTTAAAGATTTTGACGAACCATTCTTTGGAATCGTTACTGAAATTGATTGCACTGCTGCATATAAATATTGCAAACAAAATCAGATTTCTTTTTTTGCATATTACCTCCACAAATCTCTTTTAGCAGTTAATTCTGTTAAAGAATTTCGATATCGAATAATTGATAATAAAATCGCAATTTATGATAAAATCCATGCTGCTGTAACTATAGGAAGAGATGATGGAACATTTGCTTTTACATTTGTAGAATTTATTTCAGACTTTAACGATTTCAATAAAAATTTACAAACTAAAATTGATAAAGTAAAAAAATCAACAGGCTTATATATGTATGAAGATAAAACCAGAAAGGATGTAATTCATTTTTCATCAACACCATGGATTAAGTTTACTGGTTTAAGCCATGCAAGAAAATTTGACAAAGAAAATAGCACACCCATAATAGTTTTTGGCAAAACAACAAACGAAAACGACAAAATTACGATGCCAATTGCTGTAAACGTACATCATGCATTGATGGATGCACTTCATGTGTCAATTTTCAATAAATATTTCGAGGATTTTCTAAGAGAATAAAACCTCAGAACCCGAAACATTTTTTAACTCGAAACATTTCCAAACCCGAAACTCTCCTCTCTCCTCTCTCCTCTCAATAACAAGCTTCTTGTGCATTCACGCAATCCTTCGATGCTTTATCGCAGACGACTTGTGTGCGTTCTAAAAGCTCCATAATTTGAAAAATATATCGTTTTGCAATCTCTTTATCGCTAGTTTTTAAACTCTTTTTATAGATTTTTGAAATTTCTTTACTATTATCATAAATAATATTTGCTTTATCACTAAGATTACCAGTTGCTTTTTGCCCGTTTAAGCAATAGCACATTTCAGCAGTATTATACGCCAACTCAATTGACGTTCTTGCATTATAGGCTGTGCTTTTGAGCAATTCAATATAATCTTTTGCACTATCAGCATATTCCTTCATTATATTATAATCCTCTGCCTCAAAGGCACTTCGTATCATGATAAAAGAATCGTAAGTATTATCAGAAACATCGTACAAATTCGATACAGACTCTAAAATATGATATTGATAATCATTACATTGAGCTTTTGAAAGCAATGCAACAAAATTGATAAGTATTAAGAGTATAAAAACTTTTTTATTCATAGTATATTAAAAATTTGTTTAAAAAACATTATAAAAACCCATTCAATTATCGTTCCCATTTTTAAACACGAGTACTTCAACAACTTAATTTGATACTACACTAAATGTATTCATATCAAATAATCATCAATCAATTGCTGGTAATCCCTCATACGAATCTCCCTCAATAATCACAAATTTACCAGGCACCTCCTCAACTTGACGGTCAAAATACATTATTCCGTTAAGATGATCTATTTCATGTTGAAAAATATGTGCCGTATATTGATCAGTAATTCTTTCTTTAACAATGTTACCATTGATATCAGAGTACTGAACATCTACCCAAATTGAGCGATAAGATTTGCCTACAATACCGTATTGACTAACACAATCACCTGGCACCGAAAGACATCCGTCATTTCTATAGGCAATAGTATCAGAATATGCAGTAATAACAGGATTAAAATATACTTCCCAAGGTTTTGAGTACAACGTTCCTTTATCATAACGTTGCACCCAAATAACATTACGATTTATTCCTATCTGAGGAGCAGCAATACCAACGCCTTCGCCCAACACTGTTTTTTTCATTCTATCAACAAGTATTTGCAAATTATCTTCGTCAAGATTTACATTTAAAGATTGATTTCGTAGTACCATAGAATCGGGCTGGACACAAATATACATAAGTTCAAAAACTTGTGCTGATGTTCCTGATGTTATTAGAGCATTTTCGTCAATATCTAAAGCGGTTGTTGTAGTAGCTTCCACAATATGCAAAGGGAAAGATTGCCCACATTCATTATATGCCCAAACAAATAAATGATAATTTAATCCTGTGGTCAATTCGGCAAACTCCACCTCAGTAATATTACCGTTCTCAATTGCAGTTTCATAATCATTTACTGTGTTATATTTATATCCGACAGCACCATTTACAGCCGACCAATTCCAAATAATTTCCGATGCCGTAACAACCGCAGCAATAGATTCTGGTTTATCAGGTTGGATATCTGTCAAGCCAGTATAATCAAAAACAATAGTGTCATTAGCAACTGGATTGCCACTTAATGTTACAGTTTCAACTCCAAAACACGCAGAAGTATAAGATGTAAAATTAAGAGTTTCACCTTCTGTATATGTAAAACCAGTTTGTTCCATATTTTTTAAAGACATAGTTTTTTTAGACAACAAATGTTCAATTTTACAAACACCTTCATTTCTCCCATTATGGAGCATTTTAATAGTTTGCTCCGACTTACCATTATTAAAACTTGCCAAATAATAAGTGTCGACTCCAGGCGTAAAAACGAAACTAATAATACCTGGATTAGTAAACATCTTTTCTGTAAGTATCTGTTTACCAGAAATATCAGTAACATTAACAATTAACTCTTTTGTTGGATTATAAACATCGATATATGTCTTTTCATCAAAAGGGTTAGGATAATTTTGCATTACCTGTAAATTATTTGCACTAGCAAGATTGCGTTCTATACCTGAAAGCATCTTTATTTTAAGACTATTTTTTGGCCAACGTATAACAGTATCTGTTGAGTTAGTTAGATTTTCTATCAAAATACTATCTAACAAAAGCTGGGATTCTGTTTGATTGATTTCAAAATTAATAACTATTTGCGTTTGAGAATTAGCACAAAACATAAAAAACATAAAAAACAATAACAATATAATTTTCTTCATGACTTAAGATTTTAAAACATTATACACAACAAATTTATAAAATAATTTCTATAAAACATATTAAATACCAAAAAAATCATAAAACACTGCTTAAAAATGATAATCTATAACCTGCAAACCACACGAAAGATATTTTATCCTACCATAATGTTTTTCGTATAAGTAAAACAATACCACAAAATGCAGCAATCTTTTACTTATAAGTAAAACTAAATGAAGTTTATTTTATTTATACAATATACTTCAATTTAATAATTATTATTATTTCAGTAAAATTTTGATAATTTTGAAAAAAAAATCATTCCATGTTTAAACAAATTATACTTGTTGGTATTGGTGGCGGAATTGGAAGTATTTTACGTTTCATTATTTCGCTAATATCCGACAAATTTTTTAGTGTTAAAATACCGATTCCAACTCTGATAGTTAATGTTTTAGGGAGTTTTTTAATTGGTTTAATTTTGGCTTATTTACAAAAGAATAATGCAGAATCATCTGATTTAAAGTATCTTTTGGCAATAGGTTTTTGTGGCGGATTTACTACATTCTCTGCTTTTGCTTGGGAAAACTTACAATTTTTAAATTCACAAAACTACAATCTTGCATTCTTATATATTGTATTAAGCTTAGTTTTATGTTTTTTAGGAGTTGCTGGAGGATATTTTTTGGTGAAGTGAAAAGTGGGGAGTGAGGAGTGGGGAGTGAGGAGTGGGGAGTGAGGAGTGAGGAGTGGG
>Ga0265295_1003613_pt1 | contig 22213 bp, 15 predicted proteins | sample Munlansysbiofilm_FD_192503 | JGI IMG/M metagenome (GOLD analysis project Ga0265295, IMG submission 192503) | Leachate microbial communities from a municipal landfill in Southern Ontario, Canada - Methane capture system biofilm | ecosystem: Engineered > Solid waste > Landfill > Unclassified ...
AAACTCCTCAACGGCGGAGACAACTGCCCCAAGCGATACAAAATATTGGGTCCATTTTTCCAAAAATTTAAATCTTGACCTTCAACTCAAAGTAGGCGAAGTGATTTATGGCTCATTTCACGGAAAAAATGTTAAAACAAACTTATTGCTTAATAATCAGATACTTCTGCTACGAGACATGTCATTTTCATCAATGGATGGAACAGTTGAAGCAGAAGTCATCATTGATACTAGACCCGAAAACACTATTGATTTCAGGGTAATGGCAAGTCTAAAAAACATCAATATTACAATGGCCTTTGCAGACTTTAACAATTTTGGACAAACTTCATTAACTGACAAACATCTGAAGGGAAAACTCAGCGGAACAATTCATTTTTCTTCAGAGTGGAGCAAATCTCTTAAGATTGACATGAAATCTATTACTGTCGTTTCAAATATTCAAATTATTGATGGCGCCATATTGAATTATGAGCCTCTTGCTGGGTTAAAAAAGTACTTAAAGAGAAGGGATTTTTCAAATGTTGAATTTACAAGTCTTACCAACGAAATCGTTATACAGGATCAAAAGATCACAATTCCTGAAATGAAAATACGATCAAATGTGATGGATTTTGAAATGCAGGGGACACATGATTTCAACAACAATATCAACTACATGTTCGAAATTAAGTTCTCAGAGTTGATGAACAAGCCGACAAGCAATAAGCCAAAGGCTGAAGATGAATATGGCACTATTGAGGAAGAAAACGAAAAGCAACTCACATGGCATTTTAAAGTTACAGGAACAATAGACAACCCAAAATTTATTCCTCTAGATATTCGAGCTATCACCTCAAAGTCAAAAGATAATCTGAAAATTGAAAGCAAGGAAGCAAAAAATCTTTTGAAGCAAGAATTCGGATTAAAAAAGGACAGCACAGAAAAAATCATAGAACATAAAGAAGGAGAAAATCCTAAGTTAATCATTGAATGGGAAGACGAATAAAACTCAGTGTTTTAGAAAGCATTCTGTTTTCTCAATAGTTCTTTTTGCTACTTGATAAAACCGGGCAATCCTTTCTTTTTCCTATACAATGCTATAGCTTCTCTGTCAGACACAAAAGTCAATTCTTCAATATCAAGCTGATCTAACTCAATCCATCTGTTGCGCATTGCTCCATTTTCCAATCTTTTGAAATCAAATCTATGTGCTGAAGTATCAATTTTAGAATAATCGGCAAGTTGAACCAGATAATACACTGGAACAACCTGAGTTGTATTAGCAAAATCTGAAGCAACCAGTTTATCAAAAGTTAAAAAGTGTTCTGCTTTTGCTGGTTCAATATTAAGTTCTTCCAGAAGCTCGCGACGCAAACAGTCAAGAATACCCTCTCCAGGCTCAAGACCTCCACCAGGGAGTTTTGTCATGGGCGTATCGTGCCAAAATTCATCAGACAATAATAATCTGTTCTCGTGGATGATGAGGGCATAAACCCGAATTACAATTTTATCAAATATTTTCTGCATTGTATCATAATTTTAATAACCGAAATCAAAGTCGAAGAGCCCTAGTAATTTCACGCTTTCCATCCGGTCCGGGCAATTTGTGAGTTTCAAAACCTGCATCTTGCATTGCTCTTCGCACTGTTCCCTTACTACTGTATGTAACCAATATTCCACCGAGGACAGTGGCTCTGTATAATTTACTAAATATTTCACTACTCCACAAAATTGAATCACTGTCTGGTTTAAAGGGATCAAAGAAAATCAAGTCAAAGGTTTTGTCCGAAAGATCAATGAACTCCAATTTATCGTGAAACAGCCTAAAGCGAAAATTCTTGTGAATTACAACCTCATCTCCTATCGGCGCAGTGTGCATCTTTACAAGCGCATTTCGTAATAGCTCTTCTGCTCCCAACATCTCTGGATAATTCAACAATTCCACATTGCCTTTTTCGAGTGGGAATGGCTCAATGGCAGTATATAAAACGTTCACATCCAAATTAATTAACTTTGAAAAAGCACAAAGAGCATTCAACCCGGTTCCGAATCCCACATCAAGAATATGAATTGATTTTTTAAATTTCAAGACTTCATTCAAGCCGTATCCGATAAAGATATGCATTGCCTCTGACAATGCCCCTTTGGTAGAATGATAGTGATCCTGATATTCAGGGGCATAGAAAGTTACTGATCCATCATCTGTATAAACCAACTGCTCCGTCATCTTACTTGTTAAATAAAATATGCATCTGCACAATAGAATCAGCAAAGTTAATGTTTCCGTCAACAGTAGTGCTCATAAAATCGAAAGCTGTAAGTGAGCCGCCAACTGCGTAAAAACATTTGCCGGTAACTTCATCATAAGAAAAAACTCCTTTTCCGGGAAATACCCCATATGGAGTCAAACTATTTGTAGAACTCCTATACAGAGAAACACCCTGATCGTGAGAGATAAGAAAAACTCCGGAACTTATTCTAACCACATCATATAATTTTCCTGTCGGCAAAAGGTGGAGAACATAAGTATTATTTGCACTGATTTTGTAATTTTTCATAACTCCCTGTCCTGATTCATTCCCAAACATCAAAATCTCATCAAAATTTTTGCTAAACATAGAATGAACCTCCCAGTTTGTTTTCAAAAACTGCATGTTTGAATAAGACATATCATAATGAACACTAATCAATTGATGCAATCCAGAAAAGTGACTGGCTCCAACAATTAAATATTCCTTCTGCTGCTGTTGATCATAATGGCGCAAAAAGACTTTGGGAAAATAATCATGCATTTCAAAAACAAACTGCAATGAACCTCCAGGCAAAAACCCTTTCACTCTGTGATCTGTATAGCCGGCAACCAGATAACGACCATCAAATTCAACGCCCTCAAACCAAGGGGATGGAGGATTGAGCAAAGCATCTTCTTGCCAAAGCAACTGATGACCATTAGCCACATCATAAGCAGCAAGCGGTCCGGTATATTTACCGCAAACATACAAAACACCTGACTGCGAAGAGATTGCTGAGCCTGAAAAATCTGTGTGTAGCGTTAATACTTTTTCGTATTGAGGGAAAGAGTCGCACCGATAAATATTATATATGGAATTACTTTGTTTGGCAACAATATATAGAGCCTCGCTTCTCAAAGGAATCTCTGAAATAGTGATTTGAGCGTATCTTGTGGAAGAATTATCATTCTTATCGGTCATGATAACCCTGAAATAATGAGTGCCATTTTGAATTAAAGAATTTTTGATAACATGAGTCCCTTTAAAATCCCATGAATTATCAGTTAACTCGAATAATCCCTCAGATGTGACTGGGACAAACGACGAATTGAGTACACAAACCTTCACTTGTTTAATGAAGACATTACTCTGATTATGGATTTCAAAACCAATAGTATCATAAACTGCCCACTGAGAATTCTCGAACGGCCTGATTATTTTAAACGCAGGCAAAGTATCTTCATTCTTTTTGCATTGCACAAATATCAGAACCACTGAGGAAAGAAATATAAAAGTCCACTTTTTCATTTTAAATTGTTCTGAATTAGTTTTTAAAATTACAATATTTTCTTAAGACTTATGATCATAGAAAATAAGAACTTCAATAATATCCGAAAAAAACTATCTCTAACTATAAATGATTTTGCGATGTATTTCTCTAAAACCAGAAGCCCTCATAAGATTTGTCGGCATAATAATCCAGACAAAAATAATTAAGAAAACATTCTTATAAATCTATTTCTTCATCATTCATAAACTCCTGATCCTCAAGCAACTTAAGAAACAATTTGCTAAATGCAACATTATCTTTCTTTGGGTATCTTTTTTCTGTAAATATCTGTGCAAGAGTCTCTGTTTTATTTTCTTCAATCAACCTTTTGTGCAAAGGAAGATTTTCCTTCTCTCTATAAAGTTTCGCAATGTCATCATCACTATAATCATGATACATTTCTTCATGCACTACCGCACCTACAGGCAAACGATCTGTGAGATCAGGTTCTTCATCAGGATATCCTATTGCAAGTGTAGTAATAGGGACGACACCTTTTGGTAAGTTGTAAAAATCAACAAGTTTGTGTGCATTGTATGTTGTGGTTCCTAGATAACAAATACCCAAGCCAAACGATTCGGCTGCCACAGCAACATTTTGTGCCACCAGCAATGCATCTATTGATGCAGTAAAGAAAGAGAGGAAATTATCATATCCAGGAACAGCTTTATTTGCCTTGCACCACTTATTAAAACGATTGAAGTCGGCACAAAATGTAAGCAATACAGGTGCCTGAGTTACCAATGGCTGATTAAAATGAAATGGAGCAACTTTTTCTTTATTCGCTTGATCTTTGGTAACAATGATGCTGTAAACCTGCATGTTTCCTGTTGTTGAAGCTCTAATTCCTGCTTCAATGATTTTATCAAGAACGAGTTGCGGAATTGGCTGCGGACGATATTTCCTGATCGTACGATGCTCAAGCATTGATTGAATTACTTCCATTGGTCAAATTTTCTGCGAAATTAAAGAAAATATGAAGTCGGCAGTCTGTTTAGACCATACTAATTTTCAAGTTTTGATTGCAAAACATACCATTCTTTGGGGATTTCACAAGTACTCAAGGGTTTATAGCTGAGAGCAAAAAAAGAAGAACCACTTCCATTCAGAGAGAAAAAAATCGGATTCTGCGTTTTAATACTTTCAGTTATTTTTAGGACTTCAGGAAAATGCTTGTAAAAAACTCCCTCAAAAACATTCGAAATCGATTGACTCCAAGCATGAACAGGCTGCATAATACTGCTCAGCAACAAGCCATGCTCCGCAGGGACAATTTCAGAAAAAGCCTGAGCTGTAGACACTCCAACAGGAGGTTTTATTATTAGCAAAAATAAATCTTTCAATGATAAATCAATAGGTTGCAACATTTCGCCTCGCGAAGTAGCAAAAGCAGGCACTGCATCCACAAAAAAAGGACAATCACTTCCGATTTGTAAAGCAATTTTCCGAAGCTCATCTCCTGAAAGACCAATTTCAAACATCTGGTTTAATCCCTTCAACAAAGCAACTGCATCTGAAGAACCACCACCAAGGCCAGCCTGAACCGGAATATTTTTTAGAAGATTAATTTTAACAGGTGGTATTGAATATTGATCAGCCAATAGTTTCCACGCAATAGTGCACAAGTTCTTTTCGGGTTTACACATTGAAAGCAGCCCGTACTCATTAAGCTGAAAGCTTTCCGAATGCACAATTTCAATCACATCCTCAAGTGACGATGGATACAAAACACTCTCAATGTTGTGATATCCGTCATCCCTTTTACTTGTGACATAAAGCCCAATATTAATTTTTGCGGGTGCAAATACAATCATCAGATATTTTTTACAAATATATTCAATATTACGAATGCCTTTCATTGAAAACACTTAACTTTTACAATAATAATTATGGCCCAAAATTCACTATTATCTTCAAGTTTTGAAATTATTGCAAGTCACAGCCTGATAAGTGCAACGAAATACTAAAAAACAATGTCATATATTTAACAATATAATTCATACTTTTGAAAAACTTTTAATAATTATAATCATTTCAATTCTCATTTTTTCTTCCAAACAAATGAAATACAAATAGTCTTTTTCTTATTTAATATTTTTGCTTTATGAAGTTCAAAATTATCCTTATCGCCGTTTTCATCTTAAGTATTTTCCAAACTCCTGCTTTTTCTCAAACCGTGAATGAATGGGAACAGGATGGAATAATCATCTTCCAGTTCAAACCAGAACTCAATATTTCACTACCAATGACTGACCGAAATAATGTTGACATCAAATCAACACCATTTCTGCTTCCTTTTATTGAAGAATATGGTGTTTCCAAGTTAAAAAGACTATATCCCAACATCGATGATGACAAACTATTGCATACATATCAGTTGGAATTTACTGAAATATACAAAAACAGAGAATTAATAGCAGCACTTGAAACAATAGAAAGCATTGAATATGCAGAACCAAAACCCTTGCATCGTCATTTTGTTTCTCCAAATGACACTTATTACAACATATCCAACCAATGGCATTTATTTAAGATTAAAGCAGCACAAGCATGGGATATATCAACTGGCTCAGCCTCGGTGATCGTTGCTGTTTGTGACAATGCCATTTACACTTCACATCCAGACCTGATCAATAAAATGGTTGCAGGATATGATGTGGCTGAAAATGACAACAATCCAAATCCTGCAGGAGGAAATGATGGTGTTCACGGTACACATGTTTCAGGAATTGTAGGAGCTCAGACTAACAACTCCACTGGAGTTGCAAGTATAGGATGGCTCACATCAGTGATGCCTGTAAAAATTGGCCGTGACTCTGATGGTGCACTGACCGCGGGTTATGAGGGAATTACATGGGCAGCTAATAACGGAGCTCATGTTATAAATATGTCCTGGGGAGGAGGTTCTTCAGGATCCTACGGACAAAATGCGATTAATTATGCATGGGGCAAAGGATGTATCATCATTGCTGCAGCAGGAAATGATGGCGAAGAAACCATGTTTTATCCGGCTGCATATAATAATGTCGTGTCGGTTGCGTCCACAACCTCCACAGATGCTAAGTCTTATTTTTCACAATATGGGACATGGATTGATATCAGTTCTCCGGGATCCGATATTAGAAGTACAGTTCCCAACTCAAGCTACCAATCCTTGCAAGGCACCTCTATGGCTTCACCCCTTGTTGCAGGGCTTGTAGGTCTTATGATTTCAGTAAACCCAAGTCTGCCTCAAGCAGATGTTATCAACTGCCTGCTCTCTACAGCTGACAATATCAACGCACAAAATTCTTCTTACATTGGAAAACTTGGATCAGGACGTATCAATGCCTACGCTGCTATGCAATGTATGCAGGCAACTGCAGTATCAAATGATGCTGGGATCACTTCAATCAACCAACCTTCTGGAACAGTATGTAGCAGCAGTATTGCACCAGTAGTAGTTTTGAAAAACTTCGGGATGAATAATCTGACTGCTGTAACCATCCGATATCAGATTGATGCAGGAAGCATTCAGAATTACAGCTGGACGGGCAATTTAGCAACAGGCCAGACCACCGTCGTCACACTTCCTGTTATTTCTCCCGCATCAGGAGGACATGCTTTTAAGACATACACATACAATCCTAATGGTCAAGTTGATGAAAATAATGCCAACGACCAATCTCAATCTTCATTTACAATTTTCTCTGCAGGCGTTACACTTCCCTTTACTGAAAATTTTGAGAGCGGTGTTTTCACTACAAACAATTGGACTATTTTGAATCCCGATGGGCAAACCACATGGAATATAGTAAACGTAGCAGGAACCTCTCCCGGCAGCAAAGCAGCCAGTTTGAACTTTTACAATTATTCAAACACCGGACAAAGAGATGGAATGGTTACTCCTCCACTCAATCTTGCAGGATATTCAAGCGCCACTTTAGATTTCAAACACGCATATGTACGCTATAGTAGTAGCAGTACTGATTCTCTAATAATCCATCTGTCAACGGATTGCGGGACCACCTATCAACGTGTGCTTGCTCTTGGCGAAGATGGGACAGGCAACTTTGCAACAAGCGGCAGAAGCACAACTGCATTCACCCCTACTGTTACAAACAATTGGTGTTCGGGGACTATAGGCGTTGCTTGTCAAACTATTGATCTTACTCCATTTGTAGGAAATACAAATGTTGTAGTAAAATTTGAATCATATAATAATAATGGAAACAACTTGTTTATTGATAATATCAATATTACAGGCGTCGCCTTAACAACAGCTCCAACTGTTAATTTCACTTCTTCAGCTTCGAGCATCTGCGAGGGACAGTCAATAACCTTTACTGACCAATCATCACCAGCAGTCATGTCAAGAGAATGGACATTCGAAGGTGGCACTCCTGGAACATCTACAAATGCCTCTCAAATGGTAACATACAATAATGCAGGTGCATGGGATGTTCAGCTGAAAGCGACCAACGGGTTTGGAACATCAACTCAAAATTATCCCAATTATATAACTGTAAATGCCTCTCCTGCAACTCAATCAATTGTTCAAAACGAAAATACACTGAGCGTCACACTTCAGGCTGGACAAACTGTTCAGTGGTACCGAAACGGTAACATGATTGCTGGAGCCACATCAACTACTTATGTTGTCTTGCAAGTAGGAAACTACAAGGCTCGAATTTTTTCTCCTGAAGGATGCTCCGTTTTCACAAATGAAATATTGATAACCCCAGTGGGGATTGAAGAGTATGATTTTGAAACTAACACCCTTACTCTCTTCCCGAACCCAGCCGAAGACATCATTTACGTTTACCTTGCTACTCCCGTGATGAAAAACACTATTATTAACATTACAGACCTTGCAGGAAAAACAGTTGCCTCATACACTGTTCAGGCTGGAGACCAAAAAATCCAGATGAATGTAGCTCTGCTGGCACAAGGAACTTACCTCGTTCATTTGTGCGGAAAAATCTATTCAAATACTGAACGTTTACTCATTGCAAGATAAAAATGATGTAAGACTATCAGAAATCCAGCCCTGCGAGGTTTCTGATAACCACTGAAGCGCAAAAACAACCAAAGACATTTGGCATATAGGAAATCGTTCCAACGGTGGTGATTTTATTTGGTTCTCCTTTTACTGTCACAACGCTTTCTTTGGGAACTCTTTCTCCTGAAAAGACTACAGTAACTCCATCTTGAATCCCAAATCGATGAAGTCGTTTTCGAATATTATAAGCAAGCCTACAGGTGTGTGATTCTGAGATATCACTGATCTCCACTTGCGTTGGATCGACCTTTCCTCCAGCTCCCATTGAGGAAACTATAGGCAATTGCTTCAGCACACAATGGTAAATAAGAAAAACCTTAGGGGACAGTGTATCAATGGCATCAATGACATAGTCGTACCCACGATCAAGAATTTCTATCATCTTTTCATCACGAATAAACTCATCAAAAATAGTAAGTTTCAACTGAGGATTAATATCCAGAAGTCTTTGTTGCCACAATTCCACCTTCTTCTTTCCAATGTTGCTGTTTAATGACAGTATCTGTCTGTTCAGATTCGTTGGATGAACAGTGTCACTATCAACTATTGTCATATTCCCCACACCTGCTCTTGCAAGCATCTCAGCCGCAGCACCGCCAACTCCTCCAAGACCTGCAACTAAAACTGAAGCATTTTTTAATTTCTGCAGCACCTCTTCACCAGTCAGCAGCTGCGTTTTTTCTTGCCAACTCATAGTACCTTAATTTTGGGAAAACACATTCTAACATTTTTATTTAGTTCCCATTTAACAAGCTCACCATCAACGCTTTTGGCAGCAGCCACTGAGTTGTAAATTGAAATCACATCCACCTCAGAATCATCGCTTTCAATAAAAAGTCTATTAAGAGGTATTGATTGTAAAACAGAAGCAAAATTATTATCAAGAGCTCGTTTCCCCACTGACAAATACAAACCTGCATCTATACATTGAGACGCAGTTTCTGCAGATTTAACAAATCCATGAACAATCCAACTGACTGACGGGTTTATGTTCTTCTTTAACTTTAAAAGGTCATGAAATGCTCCAACACAATGAATAATAAGAGGCAATTGAAATTTCTCAGCAATTTCTGCGTGGTCAATCATCACTTTTAATTGTAATGCCCTGTCAATTTCTTTTTTATAATCGAGACCACATTCTCCGATAGCAACACAATGTCGATGTCGGGCAAGTCTTTCAATAAGTCGCACAAACCACAGATAATCCTTCATGGGCAATGACCAAGGATGAATTCCTGTCGAAAAAAAATAATCCTCACCAAGAGTCATTTGCTGTGAAGAATCAAAACTCTGCACTGCAACAATTCCTTCTTTTACGGGAAAAGCCCTGTGGGTATGAATATCAAAGTATGTTGCCATATTATTAACATTGCGAAATTATAAAAAGTTTTCAATAAGATGACTCATCTTATTAACAATTATTGAATATCTAACAATGATTTTATACTTTTGAAGAAAAAAGAAACATGAATATTCAGGAATTACAATCCGTGGCATCACAAGTCAGAAGAGACATCATCAGACAGGTACATGCCGTATCTTCAGGACATCCAGGCGGTTCACTGGGAGCTGCTGATATCCTAACCGCTTTGTATTTTGATATTATGAAAATAAATCCAGACAATTTCACCATGGAAGGAACTGGAGAAGATGTTTTTTATCTTTCAAACGGTCATGTATCTCCCCTCTGGTACAGTATTCTTGCGCATAGAGGATATTTTCCTGTGGAAGAACTAAAGACATTCAGAAAGATTAATTCTCGCCTACAGGGTCACCCAACACCTGCCGAACATCTAGAAGGAATCAGAGTCGCATCTGGAAGCCTCGGGCAAGGACTATCCATTGCATTAGGGCATGCTGAGGGGAAAAAACTATCAAAAGATTCTCGTTTGGTATATGTATTAATGGGCGACGGCGAACTGCAAGAAGGACAGGTTTGGGAAGCAGCTATGTATGCCGGTAGTAAAAAAATAGACAATATCATAGCAATGATTGATTACAATGGTCAACAGATTGATGGACCAACCGATAAAGTCATGTCGCTGGGCAACCTCAAAATGAAATGGGAAGCCTTTGGATGGCATGTACTTGAAGCCAATGGCAATGACATGTCAGAAGTTGTAAACATCCTCAAAACGGCTCAATCATTGTGTGGAAAGTCACAACCAATAATGATTCTGATGAAAACCGATATGGGTTTTGGAGTTGATTTCATGATGGGAACCCACAAATGGCACGGGGTTGCACCCAATGATGAAGAGAAAGAACGCGCTTTGGCTCAACTTCAGGAAACACTAGGAGATTATTAAATATTCAAACCATGTTTAAAAAACTCCTTTTTGTATTTATTATTTTAGCAACATTATTGCCACAGCTGTTTTCGCAAAGCGTTCAAAAGCATGAGCCTAAGGCGCCTATCATCACAACCAGAATACTTTTTATTTTTGACTGTAGTTACAGTATGAACGGTAGATGGCAAAGCGATTCAAAAATAGTCATTGCAAACAGGCTCATAGGAGAACTTTTGGACAGCCTCAAAGCCATTCCAAACCTTGAAATGGGACTCAGAATGTTTGGGCACACAAAAAATTACCCTCCTCAAGACTGTAATGATACTAGGTTAGAAGTTCCTATTGCTCCGGGAACTTCAGCAAAAATAAAACTAAAGCTCAAGACAACCAACCCGCGGGGTACTACACCTATCGCTCTCGCACTCGAAGCAGCAGGAGATGATTTTACACCTTGCGATCGCTGCCGAAACATCATCATTCTAATTACCGACGGCCTTGAAGAATGCAATGGAGACCCATGTGCTGTTTCACTTGCTCTTCAAAAAAAGGGAGTTATTCTAAAACCTTTTATTATCGGAATAGGGACAAATTTTGAAGAAGCCTTTAATTGCGTAGGGACATATTTTGACGGATCAACCGAACAAGGGTTCAGAAATGCACTCAACGTGGTCATTTCCCAAGCACTCAACAGTACAACATGCCAAGTCAACCTCCTTGATATCCATGGGAAACCCACCGAAACTAATGTAAATATGACATTTTATGATTCCATTTCAGGAACACCAAAATTTCATCTTATACATACTATCAATGTTTATGGAAATCCCGACACACTTATTATCGACCCCCTTCCTTCTTATTACATAAAAGTGAACACTACTCCACCTGTTTTTTCAGACACATTTAAACTTCAGGCAGGAACACATAAAATAATTGCTATTCCTGCTCCACAAGGACAACTTGAGGTGAAAATGCAAAGCAGTTTTGCTTCTTCTTCAAAATATCAATGCATTGTAAGGAAACATAATGATAATGAAACAGTGAATATTCAGTATTTCAACATGAAAGAAAAATATCTTGTAGGAACCTATGACCTTGAAATACTGACACTTCCAAGACTCAAAGTAAACAATGTAAAAGTTGATCAAAGCACAACCACCACAGTTGAGGTCCCCATACCCGGAACTATTATGATTAATTATCCTTCATCAGGAGTGGGCAGTTTGTATGTGATGAGAGGCAATGAACCAGAATGGTTTCATGATCTTAAAGCCGATGGTACTCAAGAAATGCTCATGCTACTTCCTGGAACCTATCTAGCCGTTTTCAGGGCCATACATCACAACAGATCTTTTTATACTGTTGAAACATACTTTACGATTGAGTCATTAAAATCAAACAGAATCAATTTATCGCAAAAAAATTAAATAATTATAAAATCATGACAATAAGGACTTCCGAAATTACTGATTTTAAAGACACCCGTTCCGGCTTTGGTGCCGAGCTCTACGAATTGGGCAAACAATTTCCAAATGTCGTTGCATTGTGCGCCGACCTCACTGGCTCACTAAAAATGGATGCATTTCTAAAAGAATTTCCTGAACGTTTCTTTCAAATTGGCATTGCAGAAGCAAACATGATAGGAATAGCTTCCGGCCTTGCAACTGCAGGATTTGTTCCTTTTGCTGGCACATTTGCCAATTTTGCAACGGGTAGAGTCTATGATCAAATCAGACAAGCAGTTGCCTATTCATTGAAAAATGTAAAAATTTGCGCATCACATGCCGGCCTGACTCTAGGTGAAGATGGAGCAACCCACCAGATCCTTGAAGACATCGGATTGATGAAGATGCTTCCAAACATGACAGTAATCAATCCATGTGATTACAATCAGACCAGAGCAGCAACAAGAGCAATTTACCATCACTTTGGACCTGTTTATCTCAGATTCGGAAGGCCAAAAATTGCCAATTTCACAGATAAAAATCAGGTATTTGAGATTGGAAAAGCACTTCTATTGCGTGAAGGATCGGATGTGAGCATCTTCGCCACAGGGCATTTGGTATGGGAAGCTTTGCTTGCCGCAGAAGTACTAGAAAATGAAGGCATCTCTGCAGAAGTCATCAATATTCACACTATTAAACCACTGGATGAAGATGCAATCATTAAATCAGTGTCAAAAACAGGATGTGCAGTTACCGCAGAAGAACATATGTTGAACGGAGGCATGGGAGAGAGTATTGCTCGTGTACTTGCTACCAAAAAACCAAGTCCGCTTGCAATGGTCGGTGTCAATGATAAATTTGGAGAAAGTGGAACGCCCGAACAACTAATGAAAAAATACGGGCTTAACTGGGAAAATATTACTCAAAGAGCTAAGGAAGTCATCAGAAACAAATAATTCAGCGAAAAAAATCGTATTTTTACAATTCAATTTGCTATGTTTGACTTCTTATGTCTAAGATTACTGATAACGAAATACTTGAGCTTTATAACAATCCTAAAACACGAGAAAAAGGATTCAATTTACTTGTAGAAAAGTTTACAGAACCTGTTTACTGGCACATCAGACGCATCCTTGTGGATCACGAAGACACCAACGATGTGATGCAGAATGTTTTTATCAAAATATGGCAATATCTTGGGAAATTTCGCCAAGACTCAAAACTATATACATGGATATATAGAATTGCCACCAATGAAGCACTGTCATTTCTCAAATCATCAAAAGCAAAATATCATATCTCTCTAGACTCTGAAAATGAAGGATATCTGACACATAAATTACAAAATGATTCACATTTTACTGCAGATGAAATTGAAATGAAACTTCAAAAGGGAATTCTCACACTTCCTCCTAAACAAAGATCTGTCTTTCTTCTTCGCTATTACGATAATATGAATTACAATCAAATGTCTGAAGTTTTAAATACAAATGTCAATACATTAAAAGCGACATACCATATTGCATCAAAAAAAATTGAAGATTTTCTGAAAAAATAATTAAACTTTAACAAGCATCCTACGTCTAAACACGAAACCGCACTATCATATTACACTTACATGTCTTTATTTAAACGCAAAATTTTTGACGAAAGCACTTTAAACGCTCAAACTACACATCTAAACAGTGTCGGTAAAACCAATCCATTTAAAGTTCCTGATGGCTATTTTGAGAGTTTCAAACAAAATATTATTCAACAGGTTCATTTTATTCCTCAAGCTGGACCCGCACAAGTTTTTTTCAAAAATGTTAGCACAACAATATTGAATCCTCACTTTGCAGCTGCCGCATCCGTTGTTTTGATTGCAGCTGCATCAACATTGATTTATTTCTCTGATATGGGCTTCATTGCTCCCCCACTCTCTTCTAAGCAATCATCCACTCCTGAAACAATCATCAGGATCAATCCTGATATGCCACCCAACACCCTTTATGTTGCCAGCATCAACAAATCTACTGAGGAGAATCAAGTAATTATTGAGGTCTCTCCCGAAGCAACACCGGAAAAAGTTAAATCTACTGTTTCTATTAATCCAGCAGGACCTGAGTTAATCAAACAAATTGAACAAACCATTGATCAGCATTTTGCTGCCAACAATCATTACAATTCAAAAGAAAATCATTTCCACAACCAACAGCAGTTGCCTTCCACATCAACCAATAACACATATTCTCCAAACTATAACGCACAAAATTACCCCCAATATCAAAATGTGTATCAAGGGTCACAATATTCTGTAACTCCCTCCAACCCGATCCTGACTTCATCCCAAAATGTTTCTGGCAATAATCAACCTATTCATCAAGACACAAACAATAAGCCTGAGAATCAGAATATAGCAAATAAACTTCCCTATTTTGCACTCCCTGAATATGTATGCAGTGAAAGCACTTATGAACTGCAACCCTACGAAAAATCATCCAAATACAAGTACATCTGGTCAACGGGAGAAAAAAGCTCATCAATTCAGATCCGTCAATCGGGAACTTATACTCTCACTATTTACAATCCTGACAAACCTGAAGAATATACTACAAGTACTTCAGTTGTGAACATTATTCCCCAACCAATAAAAGCTCTGCCCACTCATGCCGTTCTATGCACAGGTCAAACCTTAACACTTGATCCAAAAATTGAAGATCCAGAAGTTTATTCTTATTTCTGGATACCCACATACGACACAACTAAAAATATTATTGTAAAACAACAAGGATTATACGTGCTGGCAATTACAGGATGCAACACATATTTTGATTCCGTTCTTGTAACCCGCGAACACTGTGATATTCTCATTCCAAATATAATCACTCCAAATAATGATGGCATTAATGATTATTTCTATATTCACGGACTTGAAAAATATTCATCAACTATGTTGACTATTTACGACAGAAACGGACGAATTATTTTTACTTCGAATGATTATCAAAATGACTGGACTGGTGATAAATTCCCCGACGGAAGTTATTATTTTGTTTTACGCTTTTCAGATGGCTTAGAGAAACACGGGTCTCTCACTATCCTGAAATAATAAAGAATCCCATAACCTACTAACCACAGGTTTACTCTCAAAACCAGACTGCGACTCAAAAGGTCGCAGTTCTTGTTTTATAAACTTTTTATTTTGCCCTAGGCGCCAAAAAGCGATTGAACAACAAAAGCCCAATAATAGTAAACACTCCGATTGAAGAAAACATAAGCCAAAGGATGTCAGGTCGATGCATTTGTTCAACAAATTTCACATAAGCCCATGCACCCAAAAAAGCACCAACGGAGCTTCCAATAACGCCATACAAAAATGAATATCCCAGATAGAGTGCCTTTTTATCTTCAGGAGCTATCAGGCCAACATAAGAAATAAACTTAGGATGAGCTGTCATTTCTCCGATTGAAAAAATTACCATCCCTGCAATAAAAAACCAAGCACTACTAGACAATGCAAGCACAGCCATACCAATAGTTCCAAGAGCTATACCTACAATCATTGTGGGCAATGCCTTTGTTTTTCTCACAATAGCCGAGATTAACAATTGTAACGCAATGATAGTACCTGCATTAATAACCGTCACATGCTCAGCTTCAAATTTCCATGCAGGATTTTCTACAAAAACTCTCAGCATTGAATTGACAGCATTGTTAACAGGTGTCATGTCCATATATTCGGTAAGATACCACAGCACAGTATCAAACATCTGAAAATATAATATCCAAAAACAACTATAAATAGCTATCATTATCACAAATCGGAAGTCGAGCAATACCAGCAAAATGCCTTTCAGGGCATCTCCGAGCGACTTTCCCGTGTCAGGTCTGTCAGGTTCACGGTATACGAAAATGTTCAGCAACAACATTGATCCTGTTACAAAACCAGCCATAATAAAAATATATGACCACGCGAATCCCTTTAAATAAGGGATTACAAACAGTGGAAACAGAAAAGCTCCCAAGTTGATAGACCAATAAAAAATCCCAAATCCAAGGCCCGATGTATTGACATTGGTTTCACGTGCAATGGTTCCTGATATAATTGGCTTGAAGAAGCCAGCACCTACAACCATCAGTAACAGAGCCAAAAAGACACCTGTAAAAGAGGTCATCATACTTGTCAGAAAGTAGCCCAAACTCATAACAACAAAAGAAAACATGAGTGTTTTTCTGTATCCAAATTTATCTGCAATGGCTCCAGATAAAATTGGCAAAAGATAAAGCAAGGGAGTAATAACCCCCTTAATCAACCCCACATCCTGTTTACCAAAACCAAGACCACCATCATCCGTACTTAGAATCATATAAACAGACAGCACGGACATCACACCATAATAAGCGCCTCTCTCAAAGAACTCCATGGTGATGACAGTCCAAAAATTTCGGTTAAACATCTTAAAAACACTTTGTTTTTTCATAACCGAGTTATATTAGTCATTATTAGCATACGGAACAGCATCTAACCCAGCAAATATGCCCTTTTGATATTTTAGATAACCTAACATACCTGTCATGGCAGCATTGTCAGTAGTAAAGCCAAAGTCTGGAAAGAAAATATTTACATCATTATTCTTGCCCCATTCAGAAAAGAGATACTTCATATGAGTATTTGCCGAAACCCCCCCTGCCACAGCCACATTCATAATTCCTGTCTCATGTGAAACTTTTTTTATTTTGTCAAGCAAAATTTCAACGATGGTGTGCTGAATAGATGCGCACAGATCATGCAAATTCTCCTGAATAAACTCTTTGTTTTCTTTCAGTTCATCTCTTACGAAATACAAAAAAGAAGTTTTCAACCCGCTAAAACTGAAATTATTACCCGAAACCACAGGTTTGTTGAAAGAAAATCTCTTACAATCACCACCCTTGGCTAGTTTATCAATTTCGGGACCGCCAGGATATGGCAAGCCCATAATTTTCGCAGTTTTGTCAAAAGCCTCACCAGCAGCATCATCAATGGTATCGCCTATAAACTCGATATCAAGAAAATCTCTAACAATTCCTATTTTTGTATGCCCTCCAGAAACAAGCAATGCCAGAAAAGGAAATGAAGGTTTTGAAAAAATGACGTCAGGTTTATCGAGAAACAAAGCCCAAATATGTGCATTAAGATGATCGGTTTCGATAAGGGGAATTCCAAGAGTCTGAGCCATAGACTTGGCAAAAGAAGCACCTACAAGAAGTGATCCAAGCAATCCTGGCCCACGTGTAAACGCAATAGCATGAAGTTGATTTTTATGTATATTTGCACTTCGTAAGGCTTGATCAACAACAGGGATTATATGCTGCTGATGTGCACGGGATGCCAATTCTGGAACAACACCGCCAAAATGACGATGAACTTCCTGATTGGCAATAATATTGCTAAGGACAACGTTGTCCTGCAAAACAGCAGCAGACGTATCGTCACATGATGTTTCAACCGCAAGGATATTAACTTTCTTCATGTATGGCAAAATCCCGTAAAATATGGAATAGAATTGCAAAAATAATAGTAATTCTCTATATTATACTACTTTGTATTCCCGTTGCATTAATCATGTTGATTAGAACACCTGCTATTCAGCATATTATTGTTCAAAAAACCACTGAATTTCTCTCCGAAGAACTAGGCACTGAAGTTAAACTAGGATCAATAACAATCAACTTTTTCCTTGATATTGTCATTGAAGATCTTCATGTCAATGATCTTCACCACAACACTCTAGCATCTATAGACAAGCTAGTAGTTGGCTTTGAAAGTTTTTCCTTAAGAGAACATAAATTATTTTTCACAAAGGGCGTCATTACTTCGCCCGAGTTCCACCTTATTCGCTATGAGGGTGAAGAAGATAGCAATCTGCAATTCATCCTTGATTACTTCTCCTCAGACAAGGAAGAGGAGCCCTCTGATTCTCCCCCATTGAAATTGATTTTCAGACATGTTCAGATTACCAATGGAACTTTCTCCTTTTCTAACCAAAACAAGTTAAAATCACCAGATAACCTCATAGATTTCAATCATCTTTTCCTTACAGACATTGAGCTTCTTGCTACCAATATTGCCATTGCAGACACGATTTTTGCTGAGATCCACAATCTGGGTTTCAATGAGCAAAGTGGTTTTCTGTTACATCATTTCCAGTCTGATTTCAGCTATTGCAATTCGGGAATCAATGCTAAAAACATGATATTGCTTTCAAAAGGGAGTAAACTTGACGCAGATATACAGTTGAAATATAAAACGTCTCGAGATTTCAATGATTTTGTAAATAAAGTATCCCTAGATTGTGACTTCAGAAAATCAAAAGTTGATTTTTCAGACATCTCATATTTTGCACCAGAAGTGCCTTCCATTAGCTCAAAAATCTATTTGACAGGGGAAGTGATCGGAACAATCAGCAATCTCTCTGGAAGGGAACTAACCATTGAAACCGGCAGGAGTACAAACATGAAAATTGAATTTATGCTTGCTGGGCTGCCAGATATTGCAGACACATTTTTCGACATAAAAATAAAAAACCTATCCACCACATCCTCTGATATGCTTCCTTTTGCCAGAGACTTTGGAGTTGACCAGAATGCACTAAAAAAAGTCAGCTCACTAGCGAGATTTGATATCAATGGCAACTTTACAGGTTTCATAAGCAGCTTTTATGCGGATTTTGTTATGTATTCAAACATTGGAGGGATCAACGGCAAACTTGCTCTCAAAACAAGCGAAACAGGAACCCCATCGTATAATGGAACTCTACAAACCAAGGAATTTGAGATTGGAACTCTCATTCAAAATGAGATGCTTGGGATAGTTTCAGCAGACCTTCAAATCAATGGAAGCGGCACAAATGTGAACACCATGATTCTTGAAGCAAATGGTGGCATCAGTCAGTTCACTTTCAACAACTACACTTATACAGGAATCACAATAAAAGCGAATATTGACAAGGGTTTATTTGACGGATATTTCGTTTTGAATGATCCTAATGTACTTCTTGATTTCAATGGAATGATTCGTTTCTCAGAAGAAATCCCCACATTCAGTTTTTTGGCAACTATAGAAGATGCCTATCTGAACCCTTTACATTTCAACAGAAAAGATAGCACAACATATTTAAGTGGAATTTTTGAATTTCATGGATCAGGAGCATCCGTTGACAACTTTTTCGGAATGGTAAGGGCATCATACATTTCATATACTGAGGGACCAAATACATGGGAAGTCAAAAGCTTGACGCTTCAACAGGACTCTCTCAGTCAAGGAAGAAAAAGACTCACAATCATAAGTGACATAGCCGATGGATTTGTTGAAGGAACTTATAATTTCTCTAAAATTTCTCAAGTCATCAATAGTTTTGTCGGCAGTTATATCACCCATATTGAGAATGATGAGCCTAATGATAAAGATCACACCGATTATAAATTAAACTTTGAGTTCGTCCTGAAAGATTTTGATATTATAACTGGGCTTTTTATACCTGATCTGACAGTAGAAAAGAACACAGAAATCACAGGCACATTTAGCTCAGCAGAAAACGCATTATTTGCATATCTCAATTCTGGGTCATTGAGTTATGCAACAATCAAAGCGAACACCGCAAAAATAAGTGTAGAAACATTTACGAAAAACATCTATCTGACCCTAAACTCAACCAAAGTTTCATTAAACGACAGCATATTTCTGGAAAATTTCATTGCAAGCGGAGTCGTTTACAAAGACAATATCAATTTTTCCACATTCTGGGATAATTACAATACCGATTCCAACACTGCAGGAGACATCAAAGGCACAATTTCATTTCCTGATTCAGCAGAAGTATATGTTGCTCTTGATGCTTCAACATTCACACTTCAGAATAAGACATGGACTATTCCAAAAGGGAACAGTGTTAGGATGTTAAGCAATATGATTTTGGTCAATTCGCTAAATTTTCAACAAGGAGATCAAGAAATTTCTATTCACGGCATAGCATCGCCTTATAAACATGATCAACTCAATATTACATTTTCAAAATTCGATCTTGAAAACATCAATATTATTCTCAAGATGTATAATCTTGATCTTAAAGGATCGGTCAACGGGTTCATACAGCTTAAAAATGTTTTGGCGTCTCCTTATTTCACAAGCGACTTAGTTGTAAACGACCTTTGGTTTGACGAAAACTTCTGGGGTGATTTTTCTGTAAAAGCGATGTACAACAATGATGCAAAATCAATCGCTGCAGACATCAGGCTGAAAATATCTAGAGGCTCCGAAGTATTTGAACCTTTAAAATTAACCGGAACATACTTTACTGAACGTAAAGGAAACGAGCTGGACATGGAATGCACTTTAAAAAGATTTGATCTGAAGCTCTTGGATTCTTTTATGGCAGGACAGGTTTCAATTAAGTCAGGGACAACCTCTGGGAATATTACCGTAAAGGGCGGAATCAAAGATCCTATTGTCAATGGGGCAATCAGTCTGGTCAGAGCTCAAGCTCACGTTCCCTACCTCAACACTTCGTTCCTAATCACTGACAGCATATATATTAACAAATCCAGTTTTCATGCAAAGAACTTCCGTATTGATGACGTCAGAGGAAACAAAGCTTATGCCGACATCCTAATTGAGCACAATGCCTTTCAAGATTTCCGAATGGATATAAAACTAAAGACCGTGGGTGATTTCATGTTCATGAATACAGGGCCGTTTGATAACGAAGACTTTTACGGATCAGTAATAGCAGATGCTAACGTTCATATTACTGGTTCTTTTGAAGATATTCGCATGAATATTGCTGCAACGACAGGAAAAGGGACAAAGTTCTACCTCCCAATGGATGCTGCAGGGAGTGTATATGAAAATAATTTCATCACATTTGTTTCAAAAACGGATAAAGACAACATCGGCACCACACCAATAGATAAGAAAAAACAGCTTGACTTCAGTATGAATCTGGATATCGAAGTGACTCCTGATGCTGAAATGCAAATCATTTTTGATCCAAAGATTGGGGATATCATGCGCGGACAGGCAAAAGGAGATATAAGGATTATTATAGACAGGAATGGAGACCTTACAATGTTTGGTAATATTGAACTCACTGAAGGTGATTATTTATTTACTTTAGAAAATGTAATTAATAAAAAGTTCTTTATCTATCCTGGTGGAACAATCAAATGGGCAGGCGACGCCCAAAATGCAATTGTAGATATCAAAACTTATTATCCTATACGAACGCGCTTGTACGAACTTGTGAGCCATATTGATTCTTCGGCTGCCTACAGAAACAAAATTCCAGTCAATCTTGAACTGGCACTAAAAAACAACCTGATGACCCCGGATATTACATTCAACATATTTCTTCCTCAAGCAGATGAAAACACACGAAATATAGTAAAAACTGCCATCAGTTCCGACCAGGAGCTGAATCGACAGGTATTCTCATTGCTTATTCTGAATTCATTTGTGCAACCCGAAGCCTCGTTCAGTGCTCAAGCATCACAAGGACTCGGAACCACCTCAATGGAATTTGTTTCCAATCAGTTCAGCAACTGGCTGTCTCAAATAAGCAAAGATTTTGATATTGGTGTTAATTATCGTCCGGGCTCTGAAGTAACAACTGACGAAGTAGAGGTAATGGTTTCCACGCAGTTGTTTAATGACAGAATTCGTATTGAAGGCAATGTGGGTGTTGGCGGAAATCAAATAGGGAATGCGGGCGGATCCAATCAACATGTTCTTGGCGATGTCACCATAGAAAACAAGTTAACACCTGACGGGCGTATCAGTCTGAAAGCTTTTAATAGGTCAAATTCTGTTGATATCATCACCAAAAACTCACCGTACACACAGGGAGTAGGTATTTTTTACAGAAAAGACTTTG
>Ga0265295_1003614_pt1 | contig 22206 bp, 21 predicted proteins | sample Munlansysbiofilm_FD_192503 | JGI IMG/M metagenome (GOLD analysis project Ga0265295, IMG submission 192503) | Leachate microbial communities from a municipal landfill in Southern Ontario, Canada - Methane capture system biofilm | ecosystem: Engineered > Solid waste > Landfill > Unclassified ...
ATTTTCAAAAAATTGCCATCCATTTTTTAAAGGCCCACCCATGCGGTACCCTTGCTAAAGTATTTTACAAGAATAGGGGGGTCCCAGCTTTTTTGTATAACTTATATATGACTTCTATGTTGCTCTCATCTGCGTTGAATGGAGTGAGTTGTCTTTCAAACCATGAAAATATGAATTCAATCAACAAAGTAATATCTCTAGATAAAATACTAATTTTATCTAAATCAAGTTTAGAGCTGATATCTTCAAATTTAAGGTCGCAGTGAGCTACTAGTTTATCTCTTTGTTTAACAATGTCAATATATATAGGATTGTTTTTTATAGCATCAAACATCTGCTGTGCATCTTTGTAATCTTTGTTAAGTTTAACTTCATCCAACATGTACAATTTCGGATTTGATTGTATTTTGTTTAAAATTTTACTCAAATTTAGACTATTATTATCTACATCCATTAAGATTGAAATATTCAATACAAGATTTTCATATCCATATAAATAATTATCTGTAAGTATTCCCATAACTGCTGCACTCAATAACACAGCTTCTTTTTGAGATGTACTACTCACTTTATTAGAACCTTTAATTCTTTTTAAATCCTCATACACTTCATCAATACGACTTTCAATTTCATCAAAATAACTATTTAATTTTTTCATCCATAACACCCCGTTTAATAACTATTATACCAAAGCACAGGTTTTTGGTATCAGTTCAATTTATCGAGGAAATTGGGCGTGCTCGAATTGTTGATGAAAATCGTAGATAAAAACATCGGTTTTCATTCTTTATAATCCGTGACTGTCAAATTAATACGTCGATTTATTTTATTTTTTTCAGAAAAAATATCTGGTTTATGGAAGTCATAGAATTAAAAAACATTGATAATTGACATCATTTGAAAAGTCCGACAAAATCAAGTGTTGTATTGCGATCGAACTTATTTATTTTGTCTATAAAACATTGATGTCTTTGAGCAATCACAACCAAACAATTTAATGAAAGCGCAGAGTCAATATCATAATTCTTATAAGAAGCGATTTGAGCTTCAGGGATATTCGGTTCGCAAAACGACACATTCACCCCTAAATTCTGTAACTGTTTGGCTATATTGACACTTGGTGAGTGCCTAATATCATTGGAATTAGGTTTATAACTTGCCCCGAAAATAATGACAAAAGAAGGATAGTGACTCATAATTTTTTCTACAACAAAAAGCGGTTTCAAGTTATTTATTTTTCTCGAAAAACTGATTGGCTGAAATTCTGAGTTTTCAATGATAAATAAAGGATCAATTGGTAAACAATGTCCCCCAACACCAACTCCTGGAGAAAGCATATGTACTCTTGGGTGCTGGTTGATTAAGCCGATAAGTTCAAAAACATCCATGTTGTGCTTATCGCAATATAATGACAATGAATTTGCAAAAGCTATCTCATAATCGCGATATGCATTTTGTAGTATTTTGATGTGTTCAGCCATACTAAAAGATGTCTTGGTAATCATTCCTTTAGTAATGGATGCATAGATTTCTTTTGCACGCATAAATGCTGACTCTCTATATACACCAATCACCCGTGGGTTTGTTTCTAGTTCGAAAAAGATATTACCGGGTTGAATGGTCTCCGGACAATATGCATAGTCAAAATCATCCAAACTAAGACTAGAATGTTCGCAAATATATTTTACGAATTCTTCATTTGAATAAGGAGGAACTGTTGATTCGAGAATCACAAAATCACCCTTCTTAATCAATTTACAAACTTGTTTCAAAGCAAATTTAATATATGATAAATCGGCTTTATTATTTTCATCAACCGGTGTTTGGACAGTAATAATATAAATGTTGGATGGAAATAAGTCGCTTGTGAACTGAATGTGATGACTCACTGAATCAAGGCGTGAATATAAGGCTGGTTCTTGTTGATTAAAACTTTTCTCTTTAATGGATAATATTCTCTGAGTAATAATGTCGTATCCCACAATTTGATGGCCAACCTCCGCTAATTTTATAGCCACAGGTAAGCCTATATACCCTAACCCAATAACAGTTATTTTCACCTTTCATACTCCTTTTTAATCCAATCAATTATCCGAGTCGAGGCATGCCCATCTCCGTAGATAGTATTGAAACTATCAGTGAAAAATGATTTATGTAACATGGCACTTGCTTCGTCGAACAATGAGCTCTCAGTAATGGACATAATTTGAATGTTTTCATCTGTAAAGATTCGCTCTGTTTTATCTCTAATAACTATCACCTTTTTGTTTAAGAAGGTTGCTTCTTCTTGCACTCCGCCACTATCGGTAACAATCAAATCCGCATTCAACAAATGTTGATAAAAATCTTGGATTTCTAAAGGTTCATATAAGTGGATATTGCTACTTTCTGATAATACCTCTTTAGCTAGTTTCTGAATGGTTGGATTGAAATGCATTGGATACTCAATACTAATATGGGGGTTATTCTGGGCAAAATTTACCAATCTAGTAAAAAAATCTTCTAAAAAATGCCAGTTTTCCCTTCGATGAACTGTTAATAATATGGTCTGTCCGTTTTTTACTTTTTGATTTTTTGGCATATGTCCCATCAAATAATCAATACTTGTGTTTCCAACAATCATAATTTTGTTACTAGCAATATTTTCTTTTTCCAAGTTATCTTTTTCACTTTGAGTCGGCACAAAATTCATTTTTGCTATGTGACTCATCATAACTCTTAGTCCCTCTTCCGGAAAAGGGTTGTCTAAATCTAGTGTTCTTAATCCAGATTCGACATAAAGAAAATCAATTTGCTTAAAAAATGCAAATAACATGCCTGCATATGCCGACAATGTATCGCCTTGCGTAATAACAAAATCAAAACTTTTTTTGTGGAATAAGGTTGATAGTTGCGCTAAATAAGATGCAATTTGTTCCCCTAAACTAGATACTTGGGTTCTTTTTAACCGATAATCGAGTTTTAAATTATGTTTCTCGAATATGTGAGTAATCGCCTCTTCGTGTTGATCGGTAGAGACAATAACGATGGAAAAACGGTTATCTAGAGCCTTTTTGATGATAGGAATCAATTTTAATGCTTCTGGTCGAGTTCCAAGTATGATTAGTCCCGTCATAAAATAGCCTCCTTGAAACGAATGGCTTCAAAATTGGATTGGTATTTTTTCGCAAATACTACTGCATCTTTCGAAAGTTCGTGATAACATTCCCCATGAATCAATAAGTTTTCTATGGCCGCGACAGCTTCATCAACTGCACGATATGTAAAAACAAATGGCTCTTTCGTTATCTCCGAAAAACAAGCTATATCAGCCCGGATGATTGCTGGTAAACCTGAAGCAAACCCTTCATAAACAACACGACCAAATGTTTCCCAGAACGAAGGTAAAATGAGAAAATCGGATTTTTTCATTTTTTCAGCAACAATATTTATTGGCACACCCTCAAGTAGAGTTACGTGGTTACCTAAGGACTCCATATCGATGTAGTCATCGATTTGGTTCATTAGTTCTTTGGATTCAATGCGGCCTATGATGGTTAAATGGGCGCCGATACCAATATCGCGTAGTCGCTTCAAGATATAGATCGATTCTATAGTGTTTTTCTGTGTTTTTATCGCAGAAACACTGATAAGTTTGATCGGTTGACTTAATTGAGTTTTTGGCAATGCAACGAACACATCATCTATGCCTCTTTCGATTAGCGTGATTTTGCTTTCATCCACCCCGTAATAGTTAATTAAGTCATCTTTCTCACTTTGACTGGGCGTAATAATATGCGAAGCAGCATTGAGGCTTGTTTTTTCTAATAACGAATATTCTTGAGGAACTTCCTCATTCGAGCGAAGATAAGAAGGTGTCAGATACATTGGAAATAAGATCGTTTTATCCAGTATTTCTTGTTCTAAAGATTCAAAACCAAACATTTTACTCGCATGAATAATGATAACTTTTTTGTAGGATTTAAGATCAAAATGACTGATTAAATAGTTTAAGCAATAACTTGCATTAATGATTCTTCGCTCGAATTTGTTGGTACTTCTATGTAGTATTGGGTTAAAATAAGTCGTTAAATTTTTATGGGTAAAGATTGGTTCAATGGGCGTTCGATACTCCACTAAATCAATTTTATACTCATCAATAAAGGTATCAATCAAGTGTTTGATAACCGTTCCACCGCCTCCGGTTGGATCGTTATATAGTTTTGCAGCCACAATTAATAATTTATCCATTTTCCCTCCAAATTCTAAAATACTGATTAAACACATTATCAAAATCATATTTATCAGAGATATTTCTTCTTATCTTCGAAGTATCTAACTTCGCCACAATTTCGGCTAAGACTTTGGGATTATCACTTTCTATTAGTATCCCATTGTCCTCCCGTATAATTTCATCAAGTGCGCCAGATTTAGTCCCGATAACAAATGTTTGGGCTGTGATCGCTTCCAAAAACGTTCTCCCCATCCCTTCGGCATGCACATACTCCAAGCCATTTAAATTTGTGAGAGTATCGCCGCTAAATTGAATATAATAGTCGGCAACACTAATGTATTGAAGCGCTTCATGGTGAGATTTCTTTCCCAAAAAAGTGACATTAGGTACCATTTGATATCTAGCGCGAATCGAACTAAATAAAGGACCGTCGCCTATCAAATAGAGATGAAATTTACTTTGATCTAGTCTTTGAAAAGTTTCTGTCAATAGTTCTATTCTTTTATACGGCTCAAAACGACTGACTGATACGAAATTAATGGCGGTTTTCTCAACAAAAATATTGTTTCTAATATCAACCCAGTTTTTTTGATTATCTTTAATTTGATTAGTGTCCACCCCACCGACAACTCTCCTAAAAATCTCTTTATTAATTCCAAAATCCAGCAATCTCATTTCGGTAAAAGAACTATTTGTAATTAAATAACTGATGCATGTATTTAGGGTGCTTTTCCAAAAAGATTTTCTATGCTCGATATCTAGATAAGGATTATCTAGTGGTGAAGAGATAATCTCGTTACCACCAGTACGATAAAAGAACAATGAGGCTTTAACTTGATTTTTCATCCATTGCATTTCTTCAATCCAGTGCCCCGAATTAAAAAAAATCATTGTGTTAATGGAATCCGTCTGTTTAAGCAAAATAGATAAGTCGGGAATCTCTTTTTCAATCCATTGATTATCTTTAAAAACTAAGACATTCTTTTTCATTTTGTGGGTAATCACATACAAATCCGTAAATCGCTTGAAATATTCTATAAAATACTTGCCGTGTATCTCCATTCCCCCCACTTGATCAATCGATTCGATGAAAAATAGAACTTTATCCTTAATTAGTCCAAGTTGTCTTAGTGCTTTTGATACTCCTAAGTTCCCCTCCGTATCTGTTGACCACGTGGAAATATCACATAAAGGTTTATATCCATTTCCCACGGCAATTGCGGTCCCACACATAGATAAAAAACCAACATCATTCGGTCCATCACCAAAACCCACTATTTCATTTGGATGAATGCCATAATATTTGGCAATTTGATTTACCGCTTTGCCCTTTGATGTTTCTTTATTTTGTAGCACTAATACTTTAATTTCGCTCCAGTATTCTGTATGAAAATCTTCTTGATATTGGATAATTTCACGCTCATCGATATTTAAAAGTGCAACATTATATATTGGGGTATTATGCATGGACTTCACGCTTTCCACTACAAAGCCCTGATTCCGTGCAACAGATGCCGAATATTCATCGAGGGCGTATGTATCTGTTTCATCATAATAAACGGCAGCAGTCTCTTTAATTGACGAATAATCAAGAGGCTTATCACATATTTTTTTGCCATCTATATAAATCTGCGCCCCACTCAAACAAATGAAGAAGTCGAAGTCAAGTCCTTCTAGAATTTTCAATGAAAGACGATGGGTACGCATTGAAGCAACGCCAACAATTAAACCTTGATTTCGCAGTCTTTTTATATCCGATTTAAGGATAGAAGCTACTTTGTTGTCGCCCTCTTTAGAAATTAGCGTGTTCCCAATATCAAAAACAACACATTTGATCATACATCGACCTCATTAATACTAATAAAATGACAATCTAGGGATTTCAATTTTTGAACTAAATCAGTAATAAAATTTCGTATACCATATTCTTTATTCATGTATTTATTGATAAATAATTGATTAATATTTCGATATTGATACCTAGACAATGTGTCTTTAAACTGGCGAGTTAGAGCATATTCTCTTGCATTGAAGGCTAAATGAATCGGATGAATATTAAAGACATATATACCTTTCTTCTTAATCTTTTCAGTGACAAAATTAACATCAAAAGGGTAGTTATTCTTTAAGTAAAAACCATCTTCGAAAAAAGTATTTAACTCGATTACTCCTTCGCAAATTTTAAATGGTTTACGGTACGATAAATTAGTATAGTTATTTAGTGTAAATAGATATCCTGCAGATTTAATATATTCTAGCGCTTCATCCGGCATGAAATATTTGTGAGCCCTAACACAAACGCCCAGATGATCAAGATATTCAATCGCACGAAAAACATCTCCGACCTCTTCTCCATGTTCACTATTTTCGCAAAAATTAGGATGAAGTTCACGTGAAAAAAGCGACGACTTTTCCTTTTCAATTGTTTCGCTAAAGTGCGTCTGAAACAGCAAACAGGGTATCTGCCTTTCTTTAAAAAAAGAAAGAGCTGAATGAATGACATCTTCACTTGTCCAATCAATATCCATTGTAAACAGAATTTTACTATTCATTTTTATAACCGTGATAATACGAAAATTTATCCATTGATATGTGAATATCTTTAATTAATTCATCAATGGATTTATAATTCCATATCTGTTTTGATATATATTTTACTTTTTTATCATTCAAAGAAACCACATGTTCAACACATCCATAATGAGTGAGACTAAGCATCGAATCAAACATTAATTCGTTGTCTTTAAAAGTTAGCTCGATGCCTGTTTTATCTAGAATTCTTCGTAATTTTGCACTAATTAACTCAAATCTTTGATTGTCAATTTGATATAGCGCATCTTTGATTGGATCATCATAAGTCATGTATTGATAAAACTTCCAACGATTGATGTGAAATAAATGATTATTACTTTTAATGTAATTCGCTAATTCTTCTAAATAATCATAATTTACCGGCGTGATCACCGAATGGATTTTAGTTTCAAATCCCAGCTCATTCATAGAAATCATTCGTTCCTTAAATCTGGATAAATAATTCTGGTAGAGATGGGTATTACGACCGATCTTCGTTAAAATATCTTCATTGATCGTGTCAAGGGTGATTGTTATTCGATCGACAGCACCAACGAGTTTTGCAAGAACTGGCTTTTCAAGCAAAACAGCGTTAGTCAATAATTCGATTCTCAAATCTGGATATTTTTTCTTATAATTCTTTAAAGAATTTATAAGCTCGAGGAATTGCGTCAAAAGTACACCACCCATAATGGTTGGTTCTCCACCAGACAATGTGATTTTTCGAACATTCAAATCCTCGATAAGGGAATGGATTGCCTTTAGTTTATCTTCAATGCTTAATTCACTAGCGATGGATTCTTTACTCGTGTCTCGAAAACAATACCCGCAATTCAGCAGACATCTTGGCGTCAGCATATAATAGATTGCGAATGACATAAATATTCTCCAATTCTGTAAATTTCTCCTTGTTATTACCTATCAAAACGATAGACAAGTTATATAAATAAAAAGGAGATGTTGGCTATTTTTGGATGTTTAAATTATTTTATCATAATCCCTCATTTTAGAATAGTTCACCAGTGGGATTATTATAATTAACGAGTGAATACCCCCTTTGTATCCTTAACGAGTAAAATTGTGTAATTATGCATTTTTCAACCTAAATCTAAAAATCAAATGTCCCAAATATAAAAATATGACGATATTATGTCAATTATCGTGTTTTAGACAAGAAAAAAGGTTTGAAATTGTATCAAACCTTACGTTTCAATATGGTGCCTCCGGCCGGACTTGAACCGGCACAGTATCACTACTAATGGATTTTGAGTCCATCGCGTCTACCATTCCACCACGGAGGCATTCAAATATGGCGCGCTTGACACGATTCGAACGTGCGACCCCAACCTTCGGAGGGTTGTACTCTATCCATCTGAGCTACAAGCGCATGGGTTTATAATAAACATATTTAGTCTAAATGTAAACAACTAATGAAGGTTTAGCGTAGACTAAAATCATATTTATGTTAGTCAAGGTATGGTTGCAACTTTTTAAGAATTTTAGTTAAAAATAGTTCGTCAACATTATCAAAGTTAGCGTAACGATATGAGTCAACGTCAAAAACACCGACAATTTTATTGTGCTTATTAAATAACGGTAAGACGATTTCACTATTAGAACTACTGTCACAGGCAATATGGCCAGGAAAGGCATGAACATCCTTAACAATCACACTTTTTTGGCTTGTAAAGGCTTGCCCACACACACCGCGATTAAAAGCGATTGTTTCACAAGCGACTTTACCTTGAAACGTTCCTAGATAAAGTTCGTGATCATTAGAATGATAAAACCCAACCCAAGAAAAGGTGTTAAAATGCTCTTTTAAGAGTGCTGTAAGATTACCCATCATGCTAATAGAAGAAAGTTTTTCATTAAGTAGTCCATCTAAAACTAATAGGATTTCCTCGTATACGGAAACTTTATCCATTTTCTTGTCTTTTTGATCAATTTGCTCAAGATTAATATGACAGTATCCATCAGGATTCTTTTCTAAATATTTTTGATGATAATCTTCGGCTAAATAGAAGTTTTTTAGCGGAACTACTTCAATCGCAATTTTTTCGGCATATTTTGCTTGTTCTTGTTTGATTTTACTAAGGGCAAGTTCTTGCTCTGCTTCATTTTCAAAGTATATTCCTGTGCGATATTGATTACCATAATCACCACCTTGATGATTAAGCGCGGTCATGTCAATAACTCTAAATAAGTAATCAAAAATCTTACTTAAAGCAACAACACTGTCATCATAAGTGATTTTCACAGCTTCGACCGCACCGGTTTTTTGGGTTTTGACTTCCATATAAGCCGGGCCTTTGACTTGGGAGTTAGCGTAGCCACTAACGACTTCAATGACACCATCGAGTTGGTTGAAAAAGGCTTCAATGCCCCAGAAACATCCACCCGCTAATACTATTTTATTAATCATAATTTACCTCTTTATAATTTTACTATTAAAGACAAGTGTTTGCCCGTGATATCCACTAATGTTGAATACTTTGCCTTCACTTTCAACATAAAGTTCAATCAGATCACCAAGTCGACATTCACTAATATAATAGATTAAGAAACTCTCAATTGTGTTTTTATCTTTTATATCTAAAGCATTATAAATCAATTCCGCATAACGCGCATTATTATAGTGCTGATTGTGATCAATATCACTAGCTCTGACCTCATGTTTAAGGGCGACCACTTCGCTAATTGATACTTGGCTTAGACGGGGAAAGTCTTCACTAAAATGATTTTCTTGCTTATAAGCGTCTAAGGGAAAGCGATAGGCAGTGGAGGGTTTCATCTTTCGCTCATGCGTATCCACAATTAACCAGCGTGAACGGCCAATAAGACAGACTTCATTACTCTCGTCTCTTACTTCATAAATACGGTCAAAGTAAAAGCGTGATGGCGCTAGTGGCCATGTCGTGATTTTGAGATCGGCGCCGAAGGTCGGTTGTTTAATTATTTTAACTTCATTACGAGCAATGACCCAAAAAAGGCCTCTTGCGACCATCGCATCATAACCTGCTCCGAGAAAGTAGGCGTGACGCCCGGCAATGTCTTGAAATAAATCAAGAATGCCCATTGGCGTTAAATCGTCGAATCGATCAAGATAGTTAGTTGTAATCGTATACGTTTTTTGATAACTTTGTAGTTTGTTCATAATACTCCTTATAGTAGCGGGGCAAATAAGCGGAAGATAAAGCCAATAACTTTTTTGTAAGCGGGAATTTTCTTGTTCGCTTTTTCGTCAATTTTCTTTGATTGTTTGTAAGCTTTGATCAAGTCATTTTTAATCTCAACCGCGACAAGCGGGTCATAGGCAAAAATCGCATTTTCATAGCTGAGAAAGAAACTACGATAATCTAAGTTGATTGAGCCCAAAGAAAAGACGACATCATCACTCACAAACATCTTAGCGTGATTAAAGCCAGGGAGATATTCATAAATCTTAATCCCAGCGCCGATTAAATCTTTGTAATAGCTCTTAGCAATGAAATTAGGAATTTTCTTGTCAGGAATGCTTGGTAAGAGAATCTTCACGTCCACGCCCCGTTTAGCGGCGTAGGTCAGGGCTTTATGAAACTCACTATCAATCACTAGGTAGGGTGAAGAGATATAAATATAATTTGTCGCCTTATTAACGATTTCTAAATAAACGTTAAACCCTGTGTTCTCATCATCAAGTGGACTGTCACTATAAGGAATTACATAGTTGTTGCAGTCATATTTAGCGTGTTTTTTCACAAGGAATTCACTCTTATCAAGTGGTTGCTTACTTTGATGATCCCACATTGAAAGGAACGATAATGTAAGGGAGTTGACGGAATCACCCTCAACTCGCAGCATTGCATCTTTCCAATAACCAAAACGTTTAATACGATTAAAATATTCATCAGCAAGATTAACTCCGCCAACATACGCAATTTGTCCATCAATTATAATTGATTTACGGTGGCTACGATAACTTTCGCGATGAAAGAATGGCGTCTTTTGGACCGAGAAAACTCTCGTTTCAATGCCGGCGCGACTAAGCATTTTGTGATAAGTGAATGGCAGTGAAAGCATGGCACTGAAGCCATCATATAAAAACTTTATTTGCACACCTTCTTTTGCTTTTTGATGGAGAATGGTCAGGACTTCCTGTAAAATCGATCCATTTTTAACAATAAAAAATTCAAGAAAGATAAAGTGCTTTGCAGCTTTAAAATCATCGAGCAGATCCTTAAGACTCGCTTCCCCTGACTCATAATATTTTAAAGGGTTATTCTTAAACGTTGGAAAGGCCGTGCTATAAGAAAGATAGTTTGCGATGCCTGTATAACGATCATCAATTTGTGATAGTTCTTTAATGTTTTTTTGGTTAAAAGTTTGTAGCAGCGCGATTTCATCAGCTTGGACTTTAATCCTCCTGCGCATTTGATAAGGAAAAGGGTCAAGGCTAATGACAATGTATATCAGGGGACCCATGACGGGGAACAGCACGTGAATAAGGAGCCATGAAGTGCGATAAGGGGTTTCACTTTTTTTAAAGACCATAATTAGTAACGCAATTAATCTTACGACAAAATCAAACCAGAAATAGATCACATAATACTGGGCAAAATAGATCATAAAAGCAATAAGCCCGACGACTTGAGCAATAAACAAAATTGAAAACAATGTGACACGTGAAAATATTTTCTTTAAAAAGCCACGACTGACTTTATTGAGATTTACTTTTTTTGCCATCTTTATCCCTCTTTTATCTTAAACATTTACGACAATGATAGATAGTTAATTACCTTTTTTCCCGCTGTTTTTACGGTTAAGAAATAAATACGTGCTAATTCCGCCAGCAATAAATACGCCTGTGCCTAAATAAAAGTACGGCGAATAAAAAACGTTATATATATAACTCATTACTTCACCACTCTTAAGAGTTTGTTTATGGCGACCAACTAAGTCGGCACTGGTGACGTAGTAGGGTCTAGCCTCTGTTCCCCACTTATCGTATTTAGTTTCATCGTCAGCCGCTAAGTTTTTGTTTGCTTCAAGATAAGTATAAATATGGCCTTCTTCATCAAGATAGCCAAAATAGTGAACCACAAATATCTTCTCAACCATCTCTAAATGTCCAACTTGACGTTTTGTATTAAAAAGGATGATATCACCTTCAGTTAAATCTTTTACTTTCACGCGCTCCGCGAGCACATAATCATTCACGGCAATAACGGGATCCATCGAGGCACTGTCAACGCGGTAATAGCCAACGCCAAACACTTTAATCATTCCGTTTGGAACTATGAGCGTCAGCATCATAATAAAGAACATAACTGCAAAAAAGCTAGCATAAATAATGCGAGCTATTTTATCAAAGCGTGAAATTTTAAGACTCTTCTCTGCCATTATTTACTCTGACGGGCTTTAATAACCTTCATTCTGACAAATTCTTCCCGTTCTCTTTCTTCGAGGACTTCACCAATAAATTTGATGCTGACTTCTAAATCAGGAATAACGACGTTTTCTAGCGCATTAGCTCTTTTTTGCGTTCTTCTAATCGCATTCGCCAAACTATAAACCGCATTATCGATTTCCGCAAGATCGACCGTGAGGTCACGGGCCTTTTGAAACATTTGATAAGCATAGTCAAATTTAGAGTTCGTTGACCGTAAACCATAAGAAAGGCGATGTTTGGTTGGGGTGTGAGTCACAACCGGAATATCAACACCCATGACGTTACGATAGGAAACGTGAAGACTATTATCTAGAGGAATCGCTTTGGCAATTTCGTTGACAATTCCAAGGGTGATGTTTGCTTCTTGAAGCGCCAAATAAGCTTTAGCGTACGTACTGCTTATTTGACCACGAATTTCAGCGACGCGGGGCAAAAGCAAAAGCATCTCTCGGACGAGAATGTTCTTTTTTCTATCCATCAGCGTTTGTCCAACCACTGCTAAATCGAGTGATTTTTTAAGCGCCATCAGGTTACCTTTTGTTGGAATCGTCTGATTGTTCATTATTTACCTCGTGAGATAATTTTATTGACTAAGTTTGTTGATTTTAGGGCAAAGCGTTTAATCGCCCGTTCTTTATTATAATATTTTTCAATTAAAGCATCATCAAGATTACCTAATTCACCGGTCGGCAGGACGCTAAGTAAATCCCATCCGAGATCAAGAGAGAATACAATTGAGCGGTTTTCATCTTTTTGATTAAGAAAATTTTGTTCAAACAGATTGCCAAAAGCAATATAATTTTGATCTAACTCATTAAGTTCATCCTCGCCAATAACCGCGGCCAGTGAGCGAATTTCTTCGACTTTAGCGTAACTTGCAAATAGTTGGTTTGCTAAAGATTGGTGATCTTCTCGGGTATATTTAGCGCCAATTCCGTCTTTCATCAAACGTGAAAGCGACGGAAGAATACTAATGGGTGGGAAAATTCCTTTTTGATTAAGTTCACGGTCAAGGACGATTTGGCCTTCGGTGATATAACCAGTAAGGTCAGGAACTGGATGGGTAATGTCGTCATTAGGCATCGTCAAAATTGGGATTTGTGTAACTGAACCTTTTTTACCAACAACCATCCCTGCGCGTTCGTAAAGACTAGCTAATTCACTATAAAGGTAGCCAGGATAGCCTTTACGGCCTGGAATTTCACCCATTGAAGACGAAAACTCCCGCAAAGCTTCGCAATACGCTGTCATATCAGTTAAGACAACGAGGACATTAAAATCAAGTTCATAGGCTAAATATTCCGCGGCCGTTAAAGCAGCCCGAGGAGTTAACAATCTTTCAATAATTGGATCGTTAGCGAGGTTAGTAAACATCACGACACGGTCCATAACGTTGGCGTCTTCAAACGCTTGTTGGAAATAAAAGGCGACGTCATGCTTCACACCCATCGCTGCGAAAACAACACAGAATTTTTCATTAGCGTTATCAGCGACTTTGGCTTGACGGACGATTTGCACAGCTAATTCATTATGTGGAAGCCCAGTACCGGTAAAAATTGGGAGTTTTTGCCCGCGAATAAGGGTCGTTAAAACATCAATTGCCGAAATGCCGGTTTGAATATAATCTCGCGGATAGACCCGCATCACTGGATTAAGTGGTTCGCCATTTACGTCTTTTTTGGTGCTAGCAAACACAGGACCAAGTCCATCAATTGCCTTACCAGAACCATTAAATATCCGTCCTAAAATTTCCCGTGAAAGGCCGATTTCCAGCGGTTTACCTAAAAACTCGACTTTAACTTCGTTTAAACCTATTCCTTGGGTGCCTTCGAAAACTTGAATTGCGACTTTATCGCCATCAATTTCAATCACCCGACCATTTCTAATTTCGCCATTGCTAAGGCGGAGTTCCACGACTTCTTCAAACCCGACCCCACTAACTCCTTCAAGGAAGACGAGTGGTCCGTTAACTGCGGAAAGGCCAATATATTGCATTGCCATATTTTGCTCCTTACTCGATTGAATTGATCGCGTCAAAGATATGCTCTTTTAAGCGGACAAAACTTTCGCTGTCATCATTTTTAATTTGGTATTTCATTTTGACGAGTTCATCAAAAATTCCTGTTTTAAGCAAAAGCGTTAACGCCTTACCTTTGGCGATAAACTTTGCAGTTTCATCATAAAGGTAAAGAATGACATCAACCATTGCTTGTTGTTTCTTTAAAGGAACATAAGTGTCTTCATCATGAAAGGCATTTTGTTGTAAAAAGCCTTGACGAATTACCCGGCCGATTTCAAGGGTAAGCTTTTGATCATCAGGTAAAACATCGTTACCGATTAGTCGGACAATTTCCATTAACTTATCTTCTTGGGCTAAGATTGCTCTTAGTTTCATTCTGTCTTTTAAAAAGCGCGGGCCAACAGCGTGATTATACCAAGGCGAGAGGTCGACAAGATATTCACTATAACTTAAATTCCAATCGACCGCCGGATAGTGACGTTGATAAGCTAAATTTTTATCAAGCGCCCAGAAGCAGCGGACGAACCGTTTGGTGTTTTGGGTGACTGGTTCGGAAAAATCGGCCCCTTGCGGACTGACAGCCCCGATGATAGAAACAGAACCTTCGGTATCATTTAAATTAGTAAACATCCCCGCACGCTCATAGAACTGAGCAATCCGCGATGGTAAGTAGGCTGGGAAACCTTCTTCGGCCGGCATCTCTTCAAGACGACCACTAATTTCACGGAGCGCTTCTGCCCAGCGTGAAGTTGAGTCGGCCATCAAAGCAACGTGATATCCCATATCACGGTAATATTCAGCAATTGTGATCCCTGTATAAATACTTGCTTCACGAGCGGCAACTGGCATATTCGAGGTATTTGCAATAAGCACAGTCCGTTCCATCAATGATTTATGGGTATGAGGATCAACAAGGTTTTGGAATTCTTCAAGAACTTGAGTCATTTCATTTCCGCGTTCACCGCAGCCAACGTAAACAATAATATCGGCATCACACCATTTTGCGAGTTGATGTTGCATCATTGTTTTGCCCGCGCCAAATCCGCCTGGAATTGCCGCCGCGCCACCTTTAGCGAGGGGGAAGACTGTATCAATGATTCTTTGCCCAGTGATCAGTGGGATTTCTAAAGGAAGCCGCGCTTTACTAGGACGTGAAACTTTGATTGGCCATTCTTGCGCCAGTTTAACTTTATGAATTTGACCAAGATTATCTTTAACTTCAATGATTGTTTCCGCAATATTAAACTTGCCGTCCTCTTTTTTAGAGACAACAACCCCTTCAATTTCGGGGGGAATCATCACTTTATTTATAATCGCCCCTGTTTCCTTAACAGTCGCGACAATTTGTCCCGGTTTAACAAGATCATTAACTTTAACAAGAATTTTGGTTTCCCAGAGTAATTCTTCGTCTAGCGGCGAAACTTGACTACCGGCGGAAATATAGATGCCTTCTTGGGCACTAATTGTCTTAAGTGGACGTTGAATTCCATCAAAAATATTACCAATGATGCCAGGTCCTAATGTGACGGAAACTAGCGTTTTGGTTCCAACGACTTCGTCCCCTTTTTTCAGGCCGGCGGTTGATTCATAAACTTGAATAATCGCTTCTAGTTTGGAGATGGCAATTACTTCACCCATTAAGCGCCGAGGTCCAACATAAACTTTTTCTAACATCGAAAAAACTTCGGTGTCATGAACCTTGATAACAGGACCGTTAATTGCATAAATTAAATTTTTCATTTATTTAGCCTCCACATCACTAAACCACTTAGCATTATCATAAAACCATTCTTTAGCATCTCTAATTCTATTTTTAAGTGATTGATCAATGATGTTTTTACCGTCCTTGGTATAGGCAATAAACCCACCTATCAATCCGTCAGTTAATTTAAGATGATCACCTTTAAGCAAGGTGCTCGCGATTGCATCATCTTTTTCAATTTCAACGAGTTTAAAATCATTCATATTATATTGTTTTATTTTATTTTCTAGCCATGGGGTATATTCCTTACTTGCACGAAACTTTAAAAGTTCACTTTCAAGTTGGTCGAAGAGCTTATCAAGGAGTTCGCGTCTCACGGACATAATTTCTAAATCTTTTTCACGTTGCAACTTGGCAATTTTAAAATGATGATCACGCTCAATTTCAAGTTTGGTGACATCTATAATAACATCTTGTTGTTCTTGAAGTTCCTTTTCGATGGTGACTTGTGCCTCTTGCTTGAGTTCATCAATGTCCTTTTGCAGTTGCACGGCTAGCTTCGCCACCTCATCGTCAATTACCTTCTTGAAATACAAGTAAAGATCATCTCTATTTTGATAATTCATCTTGATCACCTTTCAAATTTACCCCGACTGCCTTACTCACATAAGCATCGATTTTTTCACCAATTTTTGCGTTCCCATGGCGATCAGGAATTTCCACAATTAGACAGTGATTATCGCGAAGTTTAAGTTCAGAAATAACATCAGGGGCGAGATCAATGAGGTTGGTCGTGACTAAAACAATCGACACGTTAGGGTCATTAATGACCTCTTCAAGTCGCTTTAAAAAGATGTCACGCTCATGGGTAACTTCACCTTCGATTCCAACTAGGCGCATGCCTACGATGGTATCGCTATTATCACTTAGACAATAAAACTTGCTCACATCATGTCCTTTCTAGGCAATAACAGGAATGTTATTAAGAATTAAGATTGAAATAAGTAAACCGTAAATTGCAACCCCTTCACCAAGGGCGACGAAAATAAGCGACTTACCTAAGTTTTTTGGATTCTCGGAAATCGCACCAATTGCAGCCGGAGCGGCAGCGGCAACAGCAATACCCGCACCAAGTGCAGACGCACCAGTGGCGATTGCAGCACCAATGTAACCAAAGGCCGCAGCTTGAGCATAGATTTCACCAGTAATCGCAGAATCAGGTGAAACTTCCGCGCCTAAGACGCCTGGGGCGACTAAAACAGTGCCGATAATAAGGGCAAAAAAGAGTCCAATGTGTAAGAAGACACGTTTTTTCGCTCTTAAGGCGGTGATTTGACCCTTAAACACCTTTACGAGTGGTAAAGAAATAGCAACTAAACCTAGTAAGACAAAACTAAAGATAACCCATTCATTCATTTTAAATACCTCCTTAAAATAGTGGATTAAAGATGTTACCGTCACCTTCAAAGTAACGGGAGAACATTTCATAGAATTCGAGCCGTAATACTTGAATACCAACAATCAAGCCTTCGAGCCCCATAACAAAGAGGTTGCCAAGAATCATTACTAAGATTGATCCGGCCCCACCTGTCATTTGCATAAGTGTAGCAACTACCAACATCATCCCCGCGTGAGAGAGCACGAAGCCCCCGACCCGTAAGAATGAAAGGGTGTTAGTTACGTAAGATAAGACAACTTCGAATAGTTCGAAGATACCTTCAATGAGAAAGCCACCAATTCCATCAGGAAACATCTTATGATGGTTGAGTTTACGCTCAAGTGGTTCTTTAAGAAAGATGAGGATAATCGGAATCACAATAAATAAGATAATTGTGACGGGATTAAAGACGTTTTGGAATCCCAAGAGCATTTGTAAGACAATCCCTACCATAATGAACCCATAGAAGACTAAGCCCGAGAGCCCATTTGAGGAGAAGAGTGCATCGGCATACTTCTTCGTCTTAAACTTCGCATATGTGTTAATAATAATCGCCGTCAGGATAATCGTCGAACCAACGCCGACCGTTGCCAACAAAAGATTCATTGTCATCGAGTTATCCATCGCATGAATTGGGTGGATTTCTCGCCCAAAGATGTCTGAGAGCCAAAGATAGAATGGTTTTAAGAACCCCGTTTGACCAAATGTTTCGCCATATACGACGCCAAAGAAGGCTGAGAAGAAACCAACACGCGTAATAATCGGTGCGAGGACGTTCTTTGTGAACTTGCCGAGTAAGAATCCAATCAAACTCAACAGGAGCCCTTGACCTAAGTCACCAAACATAATGCCAAATAATAAGGAATATGTTAAGGCCACCATTAGCGTTGGATCAACGTCGTGATAGGAAGGAACCCCATACATCTCGACGAAGAATTGGAAGGGGCGCGTAAACCAGTTGTTTGTTAGTTTAGTCGGGGGACTAAACCGTTTATCAGCCTCGGCATCTTGAATTTGAATTTCAATATTTGCCATGCCTTTAAAGTGTTGTTCGAATTTTTTAATTTGTCGTTGTTCAACGAAACCTGTAAGCGTCACCCGTTCGCCTAATTTAACAACATGGGCGCGTGCTTTGTAAATATCGCTGAGAAATTGTAATTCACCCATCGTTTCATCAAAGCGTCCTTCTGTCGTGAGGGCAAAATCATGTAGTTCAGTTTTTAAAGTCGTAATTTGACTTTCTAAGCGAGCAATTTCTTCACTTAAGGCCACACTTGCGGTATCGGAAGTCCCGTGAACAAAGTTTGGAATATGAATTCTTTCAAAATACATTGAGGTAAAGATATTATCAATTTCGGTTTTATATTCAACCGTTGTCATATATAAGCACCAAATAACGCCATCTTTTTCCGCGAATGGAAGGAAAATAAATGGTTTTTGTTCATAAAAACGGAGTCGATCCGCTAAATCAACAGGAAGTTTACCAAAACGCAGCGCGACAAAGCGCGCCTTAAATAAGTCTTCAAAGGGAGTCTGCATATCTTCAATGTTACGGACTTGATAAAGGGCTTCTTGATAAGTTTTTATCTCTTCTTCGTATTTTTTGATTTCGTTATATTTAATCGTGATTTTTTTATGTGTTTCTTCAATGAACGCTTGGTTTTCATCTAATGTCGAGGTAAAACAAGCAATCTTTTTAGTTTCAAACTTTAAGCCAACAAATGTTTCGATTTCGTGAAGTTCGTTGATTAAAGGTTCACAAGGGTTCACACCCTCATAAGCTTTAGCCCCGTGGACAGTTGAAACGATTCGATTGGGATCAACAGCGTGAAAACCACTAAAAGTGACAAAGTTATTAAGTAACTTGTCGAGATGTTCTTCTGGCGTCGTGATGTTAACGAGTTTTAGTTTACTGATCATTTTCTTACCTCTTTAAAATACTAGCATCGTGCGTATTTCTTGCTCGTCAATTTGATAACGAATGCCTTCAATGATATGGGTCAAATTTTCAACCTCTAATTCAGAAAGGAAGGTGTAAGCAAGAAAGACGGCCGGGGCGGCATTAGAATAATACATAAATTTCTGGGCAATATGGAAACGGAGATGATCATTGAAGTATTCAAGATAAATTTGATCTTTATCATCTACATATGGGCCAATTCCCGAAGCGACAATCGCTTTTAAAATATCCGCTGGTTCCTTGATGGCAATAATTTCATCAAGTTTCTTTTCGATAATCCTTGTTGAAGGAATCAAAATCGCTTTAATATCTTCATCTTTAACGCCATAGAATTTTTTTAGACGGTAAACCTTAATCATGTTTTCCATCTCAATTCGGGCTTTAAAGGCGTTTTCTAAACTTAGGCGTAATTTGCCCTTATAGTTAAAAGCAATTTGCTTGAATGCATAATCGTAATAGTCGCTTTCAAATAGTGATTCAAATTCATAATAACGAATTTCTTCATTTTTAATACGCGCATAACTTCTTAGCATTTTTTGATATCTCGTCCCTTTAAGCGCGGCCACCAGACTTTCCATATCATTAGTCTTTGTCAGCTCCACAAAATCAATTTTTGAGTAGCGGTCAAAGTAATAAGGAATTTGCGAGACCACATCATATTCGTCGCTAGAAATAAAACTTCTAATCATTGCAAGAATTACTTCATGTTCCATATGGATAAGGCTGATAGAATAAAATGACTTGTCCTTTAGCGTTAGAAACTTCACGAGTTTAATTGTCCGATCAAACTTTTGACGCTTAATTAAACCTTCAAGTCTAGAGCGGTTAAGACTTGCCTCAGGAATGTTAGCAAGGATTTCTTTATATGAACTATGTGTTTTCAAATAAAGCGCGACATCAGAAATACTTCTTTTTTTCAAAAGTTCTTGATAGTCTTCTAGTTTAAGATCGTTCGCATGAATGGTCTTAATCTTAGTAATTAAAGCATTTCCAACAAAGGACATTAGTGCGACCCGTTTAGGCTTTCAAACAAAATTCGACAAGCTGTTTGAGCCACTTGTCCTTTTGTTTTTCATAAAAAGTTGAAATATTATGCTTTTTTTCGTTTGTGTCACGGAGTACTGCATTAAATCGAATTTCATAATTATCTTTTACTTCTTGTTCGATTTTTGCGAGTTTAGCAATGCGTTCTTGCTCATATTTTTTTTCGAGTTTGGTCCGCAATTTTTTAACATAGGTTGAAAGACCCAGTTTTTCTTTCTCAAGAGCATCAATATTCGCTTGACCTTCTTTGTCGAGCAAAACAATTTTATCAACTAATTCATCCATATTTCAAACTCCTTTCATCCCATATTTAATTCTCCCATAAAAAAGAACCAAACTTGTTGGGTTGACACGGGTTAAGTATACCCTCATTAATAGCCATAGTCAAGGCTAAGCGTTTTGAGTGGGTATATTTTTCTCGAGCAGAAAAGCGCCCTATAATCAGTCTTTTTTCAATTTTTTCTGTTTTGAAACAATCACTTTTGAGCATTTTAAAAATGTAGCGTCAAACAACGATTTTTTTCTAATAATTATGTATCTCATTAAAGTGACATAATGTGTCTGTTTCTCATTTTCTTTTTGACTTATTTTAAAGGTTAAAATTTGCTGCCTTACTCTCACTAAAAACAATTTTAAGTTCTAAATATTTTCGCTGTGTTTTTATCCAACAAAAAAACTTCCCACAACCAATCATCATTTTTCAATAAGATTTAGTGGTAGGAAGTAATTGTTATCGCTTAATTAGTCTGGTCTTTGGGTTCTGGATTTGCCAGCGTAAGATCTTGCTGCCCCTGTCCGTGGACGTGCAGTTGCAGATGAACCTTTGTAGCCACCCTTATTGAATGGTTTTCTTTCAGTTCCTGATGCAGGTCTTGCTCCACCAAAGTCATTACGACGACCTTGATAGGTACTTGGACGCTTTTTAGCAGAGCCGTCGCCAAATTCTACGAATGGGGTGTTAGAACTTTTTGGCTTAAATGTACTTGGACGACCATAGCTTCTTCTTTCGCCACCTTCTGATTTATTGAATCCACCATTACTTGGTGAATCTTTTTTATTCCACGATGATTTTGAATAGCTCTTTCTTTCGCCGCCTTCAGTAGTTCTAGGATTTCTACCTTGGTATCCGTTTTCGGTTCTTGGGGCTCTACCTTGGTATCCGCCTTCGGTTCTTGGTGTTCTACCTTCATAACCACCAGTTGATGGTCTTGAGTATGAGCGACGTTCGCCTTCGCCACCCTCGGTTGTTCTAGGAGTTCTACCTTGATAGCCACCTTCGGTTCTTGGAGTTCTGCCTTGGTAGCCACCTTCGGTTCTTGGAGTTCTACCTTGATATCCACCTTCAGTTCTTGGAGTTCTACCTTGGTATCCGCCTTCGGTTCTTGGTGTTCTACCTTGATATCCACCTTCAGCTCTTGGTGTTCTACCTTGGTATCCACCTTCAGCTCTTGGGGCTCTGCCCTCATAACCACCAGTTGATGGTCTTGAGTATGAGCGACGTTCGCCTTCGCCACCTTCGGTTGTTCTAGGAGTTCTGCCTTGGTAACCACCTTCGGTTCTTGGAGTTCTACCTTGGTATCCACCTTCGGTTCTTGGAGTTCTGCCTTGGTATCCACCTTCGGCTCTGGTAGCTCTGGTCGACGGTCTACTATATTCGCGTTTTTCAGTTGAAGTAGCGGTTTCATTTGTTGCAGTTACTTCCACACTTGCTGGTCTTTTACCACGATATTTTGGTGTTTCTGCATCTTCGAAGGCGCCTTCACTAATGTTTTGATATAATTTTTTCTTGTCAGTATTATCATTGATTCTCTTGCCAAAATTAGCAGG
>Ga0265295_1003619_pt1 | contig 22176 bp, 14 predicted proteins | sample Munlansysbiofilm_FD_192503 | JGI IMG/M metagenome (GOLD analysis project Ga0265295, IMG submission 192503) | Leachate microbial communities from a municipal landfill in Southern Ontario, Canada - Methane capture system biofilm | ecosystem: Engineered > Solid waste > Landfill > Unclassified ...
TCTTGCCAAGGTTGCCAGCAATCCTTTTCACGCCCGCAAGGACACCAAAACACCGGTGCAGATAGCCCTGCTCTGCATGTGTCTTAACCTGGTCTTGAACCTGCTGCTGATGCGTTTTTTAAGCCAAGGCGGCTTGGCACTCTCCACTAGTGTCTGCTCCTGGCTGAATGTGATACTGCTTTTGAAACTTAATCAAAAGCGGCAGAAAAGCTGGCAGGCCAGGCACATACTGATAGCCTTGCTGAGCTTGACTGTGCTGGCCGCGGCTGCCGGTGCTGTGACCTGGAGCATGCGAGGTTTTTTGCTGACGCGAACAATCCTGGGAATCAGGCCAGAGCTAGCCTTGCATGGTATGCTGCTCTTGCTCATATCCGGGACTGCCGGCGCGCTGTGCTACCTGGCCTTGAATATGCTCGCCAGAAGACCCGAACTCAAAGAACTCATGCAGGCAGTAGGACTGAAGTGAACACGAAGTATTTCATGAAAATTCCCCTGAGGAAATTGCGACCATGACCAGAGAAGAATTCGCCGCCTTGGCGGCCAGTAAAATCATTTTGCTTGACGGGGCCACGGGCACCGAGCTTATCAAGCGCGGCTTGCCCAGCGGCGCATGCCCTGAGGCCTGGCTGCTGGATAATCCGGACGCCATTCTGGAAGTGCAAGGCGGCTATGCCCAGGCCGGCGCCGATATTGTCTTCGCGCCCACTTTCGGAGGCAATCGCTTGAAATTGGCTGAATTCGGCCTGCAAGCGCAGTGCCGCCAGATCAATATGGGCCTGGTAGAGCTGAGCAAAAAAGCCGCTCCGCAGTGCCTGGTCTTTGGCGACCTGGCACCTACCGGGCAATTTCTGCAACCCAGCGGCGACTTTCCCTTCGAGGAGGCGCTACAAGTCTACAAAGAGCAGGCTAGCGCATTGTTGGAGGCCGGTGTAGATGGATTTGTGGTGGAGACCATGATGGATGTGCAGGAGGCCCGAGCGGCGCTTTTGGCCCTACGCGAGCTTTGTCAGCTACCGGTCATGGTTTCGCTCACCTTCGAGGCTGGTCAGCGCACACTGACCGGCAACCACCCGGTCGCCGCACTGATCACCATGCAGGCGCTGGGAGCAGACGCCTTCGGCTGTAATTGCTCTAGTGGGCCGGAGGAAATGTGCAGCATAATCGCCATGATGAAGCCATACGCCAAAATCCCCTTGCTGGCCAAACCTAATGCCGGGCTACCCTGTTTCCGCGACGGTCAAACCAGTTTTTCCATGCAGGCCGAGGCATTCGGGCTACATGCCCAGTCCCTGTTCGAGGCTGGCGCCGGCATCCTCGGCGGCTGCTGCGGCACTGATGTTACACACATCAAAGCCTTGCATGAGCGCTTCGCAAAACAAGAGCCGCCGGCGCTGCAGCCTCAAGTCTCAGGGCTGCTAAGCTCAGCGCGCAGCTATGAACGCCTGGACCGCGCAGAGCCTTTCAAGGTAATCGGCGAACGCATAAACCCCACCGGCAAAAAACAGTTGCAGGCCGAGCTGCTCGAAGGCAGGTTTGAGCTGCTGCTACAGTATGCCGAGGAGCAGCAAGCCTGCGGCGCGCAGCTGCTCGAGGTCAATGTAGGCATGCCTGGCATTGACGAGGCCGAGACCATGCGCGAAGCCGTCTTGCGTCTCTCGCGCAGCAGCACACTGCCGCTCTGCATAGACTGCACCAAGCCAGAGGTCGCCGAGGCGGCCTTGCGCCTCTATCCGGGACGCGCCCTGTTCAACTCCATTTCTGCCGAACCAGAGCGCCTGCAACAAGTCCTGCCCATAGCCGCCAAGTATGGCGCCATGCTCATCATTTTACCTTTGGCGGAGGAAGGCATACCAAAAACCCTGGAAGAGCGCATCAACTGCATTGAATTGATTATCAAGGCTTGTCAGCAATACGGTTATGAGCGCGAGGAGCTTTGCATAGATGCGCTTATCATGACAATTTCTGCCGACCAGGAGGCTGCCGCCCTCAGCCTGCAGCAGCTGGCCTGGTGCAAAGACCAGGGTCTGCTCAGCGTCTGCGGGCTTTCAAATGTGAGCTTTGGACTGCCCAGGCGCGACCTGGTCAACCAGGCCTTCTTGGCCATGGCCATCAGCCAGGGTCTGAACCTGGCAATCATCAATCCTTTGCAGCAAGAACTCATGCATATGAAGCTGGCCGCCGAGGCACTCTCCGGCAAGGACCGCAATGCGCGCGCCTTCTGTGAGCACTTTGCGCAGAGCAAGACGGTGACCAAGACTGTGGAGGCAGCTACCCTGGAGCCTGCCGTGCAGCTGCGCCAGGCGCTGCTGAGCGGCAAGCCAGAAAGTATGCCCGCACTGCTGGAAAAATGCCTGGCTGCCGGACATAAGGCGCAGGAGCTGGTGAACCAGGTGCTTATTCCCGGCATTACTGAAGTGGGCGAACGCTACGAGCGTAAAGAATATTTCCTGCCGCAGCTTATGCTCAGCGCCGAAGCCATGCAAAAAGCCATGACTCATCTCGAGCCTCTGCTTGCCCGGCAACGCGATAAAGAGGGCGACCGACCCAAGATTATCCTGGCCACCGTCAAGGGAGATGTGCATGACATAGGCAAAAACATCGTGGCTATCATGCTGAACAACCATGGTTTCGAGGTCATTGACCTGGGCAAGGACCGCAGCGCCGCAGAAATTCTGGACGCAGCGCAGGAACAACAGGTGCGCCTCATAGGCCTCTCCGCATTGATGACTACCACCATGAGCGAAATGCGCCTGGTTATAGAGTTGGCCCAAAAACGCGGCATGCATGAACTACAATTCATGCTAGGCGGCGCTGTGCTCGACCAGCAGTATGCTGATAGCCTGGGAGCACACTACGCCGCCGATGCCCTAGGCGCGGTCAAACTGGCCAGACAACTGTTGGCTTAACCTAGCTTAGACCCCGTCCAAAAAGGGGGGGGCATAGTAGCGCCTCTACGAGGCGCCGGTTTTGATGGTTGCCTGCACCCCAGGCTGAAGCCTGGGGTTAAGCATGGTTATGCGCCTACGGCGCAAATAGATACGATGCTTTGTAGTAAATTGCGCTAAGGATAAAACGGCTCGTTTCTGCGGCACAATTCATCAGATGATTTTGATTTTTCCTGTAGGGTTGACCTTGGTTAGGTACCTTCAAAAATAAAATTCTCCTGAAAAACGCAGTTTTCGGAAGAATTTCTAATTTTTCTTTGCGATTAAGTCCATTTGGTGTGCCCCGAAGGGGCAACCTAATATAGCCCAGGGTAAGCGAGGCTCCGTAGGAGCCGAGCGCAACCCTGGGTAAAGCCCCCCCGAATCCGGCGCCCTGTAGGGGCGCCACTAACGGCCTTTCGGCGTTATGACCTTTTTGGACGCGGCTAACTTAGACCGCGTCCAAAAAGCCCTTGAACCACAAAGGCACACGAAGGGGGAGGACACTAAGGGGCACGAAGAGACACGAAGGCACACGAAGACAGGGGTAGGCGGTCAATTTATGCAGAGTTTTTCAGAATTTGTGTCTTTTTTTCATTTGTTCCAGGACCTTGTTCTGTGGCCATTTTTTCCAGGCCTCGTCGAATATATCCTGTGCTTCTTGTCTTGAATTAAGCAGGTCGGCGCAGGCGGCATAGTTGGTATAAAAGCTGATGGTGCCCGGAGCAGGATATGCTTTTTTTATTTCCCTGAACATATTGAGCAGCAGCTCGTTGGCTCTGCGCACCACGCTTTGGTCACCATAGTTGTACTGCTTGCTGATCACCCTGTCCACTTCGGACCAGAGACGGTGTGCCTCCCCTTTGCCTTGTCCGGAGAGCGCTTTTTCCAGGCCTAGCCGGAAGATGTTGCTGGCTTCGGCCAGCTCTCCTTCCAGGATAAGCTGATGCCCCAGGTCGGCATAGTGGTGCAGGTTGTTTTCGTTGGCGGCCAGCTGTTTGCGGTAGTAGCCTACCAACTGGCTAGGCAGCTCCATGTGCAGGTTGCTTCTTTCCGGGGAACGCGAGCTTAAATAAAGACTGCGGCTGACCTCTTCGCGCTCCTTTAGACGCAAAACCACCTCGTATTGACCCGCGCTCAGGCCGGCCAACTCCAAGGGGGTGCGCCCGCGATATTCATTGTTGAGAAAGAGTTCGGCGCCCTCTGGTTTGGAGCTGCAAAACAGCGTGTAGCTCCTGTCATCCAGAGCCTGGAGCTCCACCATGATGCTTTGTTCCCCGGCGCTTTCCGGGCGTTCCAGGGTCAGGGTGAGTTCTTTGCAGCCCGGGTAGCGCATGGCCAGCTGGCGGCTTCCTTCCTGGGGCAGAGCCAGGCGCAATGGGGTATGTCCCAGAAGCTCGTCCTCGTCCCAGAGACCCGCCCCGGGAGGCTCGCTGCTGATGGAGATATGCGCTTGCTTGCCGCAGGAGCAGAGCAAAGCCGGCAGCAGAGCAAGGCATACAGACGCATAAAGTGTAGTGCGCAGGTATTGAAGAAGTTTTTTCATCTCGTTGTAATGCGGTTGAACTGTTAGACTAGGTTTTTTGGGCATTAGCCATAAAGCAGAGCATAGGCCGGGAGCAGTACGGCGCGGAGGCGTATTGAGGGGCGCCTATTCGTCATAGGGTGTTAAGGGGGGCGACTTGCTTTTGTGCAGCAGGTCGGCGCGGCTTTTGCTTTGTTCGCCGGAGACACGCAGCTGGGCGATCATGATCTCGGTCTTCCAGGTCCAGATGCCGAAATACCGCCCCTTGAGCGGCTCCGGGTCGTTAAACTCTGCCGCCAGTTTGCCGTCGACCCAGAAGCTCAGGCGGCTGCCCTCCTTACGGATTTTCATATGGAACCACTGCCGGTGTATGGCGCTGCTGCGCGTCACCTTGATATCCCGATTTTCCTTGACTATGCTGTTGCGGCGCACAATTTGACTGCCGCGGTTGTCCCAGCCGCCAAAGATAAAGCTGTAGCCGGAGTTGATGTTTTTGCCGTCGGCGCAGAGCACCAGGGCGTAATCGCCGGCATACTCATATTTTTTGCCACGGTCGGTATCCATTTTTGGCCCGACAAAGAAGTCAATGCTCAGGTTTTCTCCCTGTGGGAACTTATTCCAGAGACAGGCTGCGCCGTCCAGGTTTTGTCCCGAGAAGAAAGACCATCGCGGGTCGCATTGCCAACGGTTGGTCACTTCCCAGTTGCCAGCAGCGGCCAGCCAGTCGCAGGGCGCTGCTTGGAAGGAATAGGACTTTACCCCTGCACCCAGGAGCGTGACGGCATTAGCCCAGGCCTCGCTGTCGCCCGTCCCGGCCCGGCCCAGCAGGCATAATCCCTTGAGCTCTTCGGGCAGCGGCAGGTTCCACAGCGGTTTGCCGTTGAGGCGCGCCAGCAGGCGGTCGGCGCTTTTTTGCAAGGCGATGCTTTCTGGCGGCTCATCCAGCGCCAGCGCAAGTTTTTCCTGCCCTGGCAAGCTTAGCTCGATACGGTTTTGGCTTTTCTCATAGCGTAGTTCCAGCTGGTATTTCAGGCTTGAATTTGCCATTAGCAGTGCCCAGGCTGGCTGTTCACTGTTGTTTGTCAAAGTCTGCAGATTCATGCTTGCCTGGAAGTCCTGCCACAGGTCGCTTTGCTGCCAGTAGTTTTCACCTTGTTTGCGCCATTCCAGGACGGGGTTGTTCCAGCTGCGCATACTTACCTCGTGAGTGAACATGGCCACCTTATCCAACACGGGTTTCAAGGCTGGCGCCGGCGCCAGGCGCAATGCGGGCCAATCCGGGTTAGGCGCTGTGTTCCCGCTTTGTCTAAGCAGGGCGTATCCGGCCTCTTGTTCCGGCAGCTGCCCAACGAAGACCAGGGTTTTGCCTTCGCACATGGCTTTGGCTTCATTACCCTGGGTGACAAAATCGATTTGCACGGTCTCCGTCTTGCTTGGCAGCGGCAGCTCCCCCTGCGCCAGCACGCTGTCCTTGCCCAGTTTGCGCAGTATGATCTCGCCTTGCAGGCTGTTTTTTTCTACATTTTGCTGCAGTTTCAGCAGCAATTCCCGGTAGGTTTTATGCTGCAAGGCCAGTTCCCAGGTTCTATCCCGCAGTTGTGCGGCACTGAACTGCAACTGCAGCTCGGCCTCGACCAGCTCGGGCTGATTCAGAGTCAGACTGTGCAGTGCGGCATCCGGTTTGGTCAGCGTGGCTTTGGCGAACAAAAGACTGTTTTCATTTTGCAGCTCGGCCTGATTCAGTTGCAGCCGCTGAGTGGGCTGGACTAGCACATCATCAAAGACGACGCCTTCGGTGCCGGAGCTAAGCAGCGAGAGTCTGCCGCCAAGCAGAGGGGCCAGGTCCATATGGCTGAAGACGCTGCGCTGGTCGATAAAGGCCTCCAGTTTGCCTTCGTTGTTGCTGATGGCCAGCTCTATCCATTGGCCGCTGGGGTTTGGCACAGTGCTCTCGGCCAGCAGGCGCTCGCCATCTTTGCCCTGCTTGTAGAGGCGCAGCTGCGCATCTTCGGCATCCGCACTTTCAATTTCAAAGACCAGGCGATAGGAGTTTTGCAGCTCATCGCTGCAGATACGCAGTCCGAAGCTTTGCGCCTGCAGAGCTTGCATGGCGCAGCTGACTTGGTAGTTGCGCCAGAACCAGTAGCCGCAGCTGGCCTCGGCGTTTTCGCCTTTGCCGATAAAAGAGAAGGGGTTGGCGCTACGCACCGGGGTTTGCAGTTCGTGCAGCGACCATTCTCCGGCCAGCACTTGCCATTCGCCCAAGGCCCCTTCGGCATGCATAAAATCGTCGGCAAAATAAAGAGCGCCGATTTTCTGATAGGCCAGCCTAGGCGGCTCTTCATGGCCGGGCGAGCTTTGCCATTTCAGGCTGCGCCAGTTTTGCATTTTCAGGGCGCTTCCCAGCAGCAAGACCCCGTCCTGGTATACGGCTAGGCTGGCTGGGGTTTTGACTATGGCGAACTGTGTGCCGGCCTCGGGTGTCTGCGGCCAGGGCGCTTCTTCGAGTAGCTTGTAGCCTTGTACTCCAAGTTGTTCATAGAGCCGCAGGGCATGCCCTTCCCAGACCAGCTCTACTTTCTGTATCTGCCCCAGCAGTACCAGTCCCAATGGGCCGCTATGCTCGATAGTTTGCTTCAGAGCAAAGCGCAGCGCGAAGCTGTCACTCAGGTTTTGCTGCATTTTGTTGGTGAGCAATTGCGGCGGAGCGGAGTCGAAGTGCGGGGCGGCAGCGGCCAGCCGCCGCCACCGGTCCGGATTTTGGCGCAGCCAATATGCCAGGAGCAAAACTGCAAGGATAGCGCATAAGGCCAAGGCTGCAGCTATGCCACGCATATAAAATGGGCGCTGAGGCCTTTGAGGGGGCGTTGCGGCACTGATGTCGGGCTGTCTGTCCGTGCTCTGAGTGGCGGTTTCGACCGGGTTTTTCCGGCTGGCTGCGGCCAGCAATTGCCCCAGTTCGAGTAGGCTGCCGGCCTTTTGCAGAGCCTCGACGTCGCTTTGCAGCTCGGTCTGCGGCAGTATTTGCAGAGCGAGTTTTTTCAGCGCCAGCAAGTCCTCGTCTTCAGCGGGGTTTTGCAAAGCGTCCATGTCCAGGCCTTGGCGCAGTTGTACAAGTTGACTGGCCAGCAGGAAGTCACTGGCCTGAGCCTCGCCTTGCGCATTGAGCCACAGCGTGTGCTCAGAGATGGCTCCGTGGCTCAGCCCTTGCTGCTGTGCCTCGGCCAGGCACTGGCAGAACTGAGGCAGGCTGACGCGGTAAAGTTCGTTTTTAGCCTGAACATCGCTGTCGGCAAGCAGAGTGGCAAAGGAGACCGGGTCGGAAAACTCGTAGACCAGCACTGAGTCGCCAGTACTTAGCCCGCTGGCGGCACTGAGCGCGGCGTCTATTTCCCAGACTTCGTGGACAAAGGCCGGCAGCCCCCAGCAGTTCAGCAGCGCACGCTCCAGCCTGCCGGCCAGCCCGCTCATGTTTTGGCGCAGGAGGCGCAAGGCCTGGTCGGCAAAGGCGGGCGGCAGGCTCTCCAGCAGCACCGTCTCGCCGCTGACCTGGTCCAGCGCGCTGAAACGCCGCAGCACACAGTCGGTGGCCAGCTCCAGGGGCAATAACTCCGCAGAAAGCTGATATCGGTCCAGGCTGCCGCTAATATTGCGGGGAAAGAGAGAATCAGACATATGTAAAATCAGACAGGGCTAGGGTTATTTGAATTCGGGCAAGCCGGACTCTTTTTGCCAGAGCTTGCTTTCATCGGCAGTGATCTTGCCTTCCTGCAGCTTAAGCTCTTCGGCGCCGGGCTGCGTATGCGGCTTGATGGTGCCGGACTTGAACAAGGCGATCTTGGCGCAGGCCGGACCGGCTATTTCATACAGCACTGAGGAGGAAAGTATGATGGTGAGCAGCAGATTGCCCTTTTCCGGCTCCAGCACGCGCTGTCCCAGGAAAGCCAGCCCTATGGCCACGCCGGCCTGCGGCACCAGGGCCATGCCCAAATAGTCGCGTATGGGCTTGCTGCTGCCGACCATCAAGGCGCCGAGATAGGCGCCGAGATACTTGCCGATAATGCGGATGAAAAAATAGCTCACACCAACTATACCCACTTTGCCCAGCACTTGCAAGTCCAAAGTCATGCCGGAGACTATGAAAAACAAGGACATGATAGGCGGCGAGAAGGTGTTTATCTGCCGGAATATCTCTTTATCCTGGGTCAGGTTGATATAGGTGGCGCCGAAGACCATGCAGGCCAGCAGCGGAGAGACGTTTTTGGTGGCGCAGACCCCGGAGATGCCTAGCATCATGGCCAGGGCCAGGATGAGGCGGTTGTCCGTGCTGCGTGTGGGTGTGAGCAGCTTCGAGAGAAAATAGCCGCAGGCGAAGCCGACCGCCAAGGCCGCCAGGTTGAAGAGTATGGGCAGGGAGACCGAAAGTAGGCTGGGTGATTTTGAGCTGTTTATAAAGGCCATCACGGCGCTGAAGATCACCAGGCAGACTATGTCGTCCAAGGCAACCACCTGCAGCAGGGTGTTGACGAATTCGCCGCGGGCATGGTATTGGTTGATGGTCATCATGGTGCTGGCCGGCGCGGTGGCCGTGGCTATGGCGCCCAGCAGCATGGAGATGGCCCAGCCCTGGCCGAGCACAAAACGCATAAACAATACGATTAAAAGACCGGCTAAAACCGCCTCCATAAAGGTGATGATAAGCACCTGCGGCCCGGTCTCGCGGATCACCTCTTTCTTGAAAAACTTTCCCACCCCAAAGGCGATAAGGGCCAAAGCCAGGTCGCTGACAAAACCCATATTGCTGATAAGACTGGCAGGGATGGCATGTAAGACATGCGGACCAATCAGGATGCCGGCGAAAATATAGGCGCTGACGTTGGGCAGACCCAGAGGCTTGGTGATACGCGTGACCGCAAAACCGGAAAATAAGATGATCGTCAGAGCGATAAGAATCTGAGTGGTGGGATTGAAATGAGAGTAATAAGCGTCGAGATACATGGCAATAACCTGATATAAATGTGAGGGTCTACAAAGTGCCGGCGATTGCTCGTCAATTGCTGGAAAAAGAGGAGCATGCCGGGCGCGGGCAGATACTGCCAGCGCCAAGATAACCTAGTAAAATAGCACGGCTTTACTAAATTGCAAAACAAAAAAAACGCTTTTTCTTAAAACACGGGCCATTTGTGCTGTTTTTGCCCTCGAAGTCAGACGAAGGCAGGGCAGGCATTTCCAGGTTGTTTTCTGTAGAGCAGTTCTTGATTTCTCTGAATTTCAAGAGATGTCTTTTCGTCGGTATGTTTTTCGCCAGCTTCCTTGATTTGCACTATATGAGGTTTTCTGCTACATTATGGCATCTCTTAACCCGACAAAGACCCGACATGGCAGGCAGAAGCAAAAAACAACGGCGCACGACTTTTTTTCGCTGGTTTTCCGGTTTTTTCCGTCATCGTCCCCGTAATGGTCGTCGTCGCCAGCCCCGTCGTTCCTGGCGTCGGCTTTATTTTCTTTTGCCGCTTTTTTCCTGCCTTGTTTTCTTTCTCTCCTATTATTTTTTGCCTCCGGTTTACCGGGATGAGCTGGCTTATCGCGGGCGTTTATTGTTCACTGAAAGCGCTTCGGTGAGCATCTACGAGCATGCCATTGATCTTTACGACCTGTTTTTTTCCGGCAGCTACATCGAGTCAGGTCTGGTAGCGGAGGCCGACAGCTGCTTGTATGCCGGCTTGCCGGAGTCGCAGCGCGAGCTGGTCATACTGCGCAATCGCGCCTATCTGCTTGGCTATGATCAGCAGCGGCGCAATCCTGCCTGGGTGGCATACCGTCTATATTATCGCGGGCCGGATAAAAAAGTGCCGCCCAGGCCAAGCTCTTTCGAGAGCGACCCGAGACTGCAAAACCCGGTGCAAAGCCGAGACTATACCGGCAGCGGATTCGACCGCGGGCATATGGCGCCGAATTACGCCATCGCCAAATGCTATGGGGACGAGGCGCAAAAAGAGACCTTCTTGATGTCCAACATCAGCCCGCAAAGGCATGAACTCAACGCCGGGCTGTGGAAAAATCTGGAAATGCGCGCCATCAACAATTATACGCCGCGCTATAGGGAGCTGTGGGTCATCACTGGCCCGGTCTACGAAAGCCAGCCGGCGCGCACCATACCCTCGGGAGTGGCACTGCCGGAGGCCTTCTTCAAAATATTCCTCGACGAGTTTGATGGCAGGGTGCGCTGCTCCGCCTTTATGATGCCGCAGGATGCCGACAGACGCGGAAAGCTGACGCGAAAGCTCTGTTCGATTGACGACATCGAGGAAAAAACCGGCCTGCGCTTCTTTCCGCAGTTGTCAGAAGACACTAGGCGCCTGCTGAAAAGCCGCCGCGCCAGAAAAGCCTGGTGAGCAGCGGAAAAACTCGTTGAAATTGTGTAAAACGCAATTTTTTGGCTGAAATTCTAATTTTAGACTAAGACTACTTGCTGTGTCTTAGTGTCCAAGAAGCCAACAGGACACTAAGTCAGCCGGTTTTCTCAGGCAATGAGTTGCCAGTGCAAAATCCTTGAATTGCAAAAGCGACTAGAGCAACTATATTAATCCTTTATCCAGTAATTCGCTAAATCAACGCAGATATATTGTTCCAGGGAGTTAAGTCATGGCACATAAAAAAGGTCAATCTTCCAGTCGTAACGGTCGCGACAGCAACCCAAAATACCGCGGCGTCAAAGCCTATGGTGGCGAGAAGGTTACTGCCGGCAGCATTATACTGCGCCAGTGCGGCACCAAGTATCATCCCGGCAAGAATGCCGGCCTGGGGCGCGACTTCACCATCTTTGCCCTCTGTGACGGCAGAGTCGAATTTATTAAACGCAGCCGCAAGATAAATATTATCCCAGAGGCGGTGGAGGCCTGATTCGAGACCTAGTCTTGAAAAGCCGATTTTTTGCAGTCTTGCCGAAAATCGGCTTTTTTCTTGTCAATCTATGGGATGCCTGGCTGGCAAATTTAAAATCAAGGAGTAGCAGCAATGAGACGTGTTTGTATTGTAGGCGCCGGCGGCAGAGGTACATCGAGCTTTGCAGCGCCCATCTTGAAGGATTTTGCCGGACGTCTGGAGCTGGCGGGTATTTTTGATGTGAACCCGCTGCGCTGTCAGGCCAGCCTGAAAATACTGGGCAGGGATGACATTCCGGTTTTCGATGATTTTTACGCCATGCTGGAGCGTCAGCGTCCTGATGCGGTTGTGGTTGCCAGCCGCGATGATACTCATGCCGAATATGTGCTGGCTTGTCTGCAGCGTAATATTGCGGTGTATTCCGAAAAACCGCTGTGCACCAGGCGCAGCGACTGCCTGGCCATCAGGGAGGCCGCAGCCAAAAGCCAGGCAGAAAGCTATGTCACGCATAATATGCGTTTTGGCCCGGATATGGCGCAGATTAAACGCCTGCTGCTCGATGGCGCCATTGGCGATATTCTGCATATACAGTTTACTGAGACCCTGGACCGTTTCCATGGCGCGGACTATTTCAGGCGCTGGCACCGCTTCTTTAAAAACACCGGCAGTCTACTGATACACAAGGCTTCGCATCACTTCGACCTGGTCAACTGGTTTGCCGGTTCAGAGCCACAAAGAGCCGCAGGGCAGGGCAGGTTAGCCTTCTACGGCAAAAATGGCCCCTATCGCGGCAAGCGTTGCTCGGGTTGTCAATATGCCGGGCAATGCGAGTTTTACGCCGATGTCTTCGCCACCGAAAATAGCCGCTTGCTGTATAAAGAGGCCGAGTCTTTTGACGGCTATTTCCGCGACGGCTGCGTTTTTGACGAGGCCATCGATATCCCCGACACCTATGCGGCAAGCATCAGCTACCAAAACCAGGTGATCGCGAATTATTCACTGCTAGCCTATGCCCAGTATGAGAGTATGCGCATCGCCATCGAAGGCAGCAAGGGCAGGCTGGAGTATGACAAGTACTATGGCACGAGCTGGGCGGTGGGACATAAAAAGACGGAGGAGCAAAGCAGCCTGGCAAATGACGGCGAGGATGAGGACGACTCGCGCAGCATGCGACTCTTCACTGATAAGGGTAACAAAGTGGAAAAAATACCCGAAGTCAAGGTCGAGGGCGGACATGGTGGAGCCGACCCGGCCATGCGCGAGGCGATTTTCTGCGGCATGCCCGAGGGAGACCCGCTGGGACAAAGGGCCGCGCTCGAAGAGGGGATACAGGCGGTGCTGCTGGGAATATCCGTGATGGACAGCATAAGCGCCGGAGGAAGCCTGATAGACGTGCAAAGCGGTGAAAAACTATAAAGTAAGGCACACGAAGGCACAAAGGCTTTAATCCTTCGTGTGCCTTCGTGTCCAAAAACCTGCCGGGGAGCTTTAATTCAACTGTGCTTCACTGTTTTGCAGCAGCTGTGGCCAGCTGCGCATGAGCAGCCCGGGGTTCAATGTATTTGGCAGCGGGTTTCCCGGATTAAGCAGCAGCACTGAGGGCATGGCGGCATTTTGAGCAGCCATCAGGCCGGTCTCGGAGTCTTCAAAAACCAGGCATTTGCTGCGTGGGCAGGCCAGCTCTTGGGCGGCCAGCAGGAACATCTCAGGGTCTGGCTTGCGATGTTTGACCTCGTCAGAGCTGATAATGCAGTCAAAATATTTTTCCAGACCGCAGTGAGCCAGGCTGCGTTCAATAAACTCGCGCGAGGAATTGCTGGCCAGGGCCAGCTTTTTGCGGCTCCGCCAGAAGTCCAGGAAGTCCAGCACCCCCGGAAACAGCTCGAAGCTGATTTCTTGTTTGCGCAGGATGTCGGCCTTGTGTTGGCTCACCTGCTTGGCGCTAAGGTCATTTCTATCCAGTCTGCGCAAGACAATCTCTGCCAGTGCGGCACTGGTGCTGCCGATGAAAAACAGGCAGTCCTTATAGTTCATCTGGTATCCCAACAGCTCTTGCAGTGCTTTTTCCATCGCCATGATATGCAAGGGTTCGCTGGCAGCCAATGTGTTGTCCCAGTCAAAAATAAAAGCGTCGTATCTAGAAAAGTCAATCATCTTCAAATAAAGAATCTGTCGGGGAGATGGGCACAGTGTCTAGATGTACCCTGTGTTTGTTTTGTTGTTTTAGCTTAAGTCCAACATTCTTTGCAGAGCCAGGCGGGCCTTGTCCGCGATTGGCTGCGGCACGCTAATGTGAGTTTCCTCGTTTTGCAGCGCATTGAGCAGCTTGGGCAGGTTGTTCACCTTCATGTCGGGGCAGAGCAGGCAGGCATTGAGATGAATGAACTGCTTGTCGGGCGCGGCATTTTGCAGGGCGTGCATGATGCCCATTTCGGTGCCCACCAGGAATCGCTGGGCTTTGCTCTCCTTGGCCAGCTTGATCATTTGGCCGGTGGATAGAATATAGTCTGCCAGCTCCTGCACCTCGGGCCTGGTTTCAGGGTGCACCATCAGGGGCACTCCGGGAAAACGCGACTTGGCCTCTTTGGTCATGTCGGCGCTAAGTTTTTCATGCACAGGGCAGTACCCCTCCCAGAGGATCATCTTTTGCCCGGTCTGCTTTTCGATGAATTTGCCCAGATACTGGTCGGGCACGAAGATTATTTCCTGATCCGTCCCCAGGCTGGAGACCACCTTGACAGCATTCGACGAGGTGCAGCAGATATCGCTTTCAGCCTTCACCTCTGCAGTCGAGTTGACATAGCAGACTACTTTGGCACCAGGATGTTCAGCCTTGAAGTGGCGTAGTTGCTCGGCGCTGATCATGTCCGCCATGGGACAGCCCGCGGCAGTGTCAGGCATGATGACCTTGCGCCGCGGGTTGAGAATGGCAGCGGTCTCAGCCATGAACAGAACCCCGCAGAAGACGATCAGCTCGGCATCCTTCACCCGGCTGGCCTCCAGACTCAAGGCCAGAGAGTCGCCGACAAAATCGGCTATCTGCTGTATTTCGGCAGCCTGGTAGGTGTGTGCCAAAATTACCGCGTTCTTCTGTCGGCGCAGAAGCTGGATTTGCGCTATTGTGTCATGCATGCTATGATTCCTGATAGTGGGACTTTTGGGACGGGAGCGGGAACGGGGAGCACGCTAAAGCGTGTACTACATACGTGGGACTTTTGGGACGGGAGCTGGGAGCGGGGAGCACGCTAATTCGATACGTCCGATGCGTCCGATACGTCCGATGCCATGTACCTGTGACTTTTGGGACGGTGGGACTGGAGCTGGGACAAGCCGGCATCAGGGCCTTTGGGAGCTAGCATCGCTGTTTAGTCAGCAATTTAGGCAGCTAGGTAAAACTAGAAAATAACCACTTTCGAGAATTTTACAAGTTCAAGGGTTATTTTATTGAAAATTACACAATCTTTTAGCCAGTGCGTTTCGCACCGGCTTTTATTGAAGTCCGGAGTTATGCCATGAACAATTTCAAGCGTTCCGAGGCCATTCGCGATATTGCAGACTTGAAGCCGGAGTATCCCAAGCCGGCTGAGGCGGTGCACATCGATTATTATGGCGAGGATGTCTTTCACGCCAACGCCATCAGGCAGTATCTGCCTAGCGACACCGCGCAAAAGCTGCTGGCCACCATCAATGAGGGCAGCCCATTAGACTCCGCCATAGCCGGAGACGTCGCACACGCCATGAAAGAGTGGGCCTTGGCTCGAGGCGCAACCCATTACACACACTGGTTTCAGCCGCTTACCGGAGGCACCGCCGAAAAACACGACGCCTTCCTCGAGGCTAGCGGACAGGCCCTGGCCAGCATGAGCTTCTCGGGAAAAAACCTGATAGTCAGCGAACCGGACGCCTCCAGCTTCCCCTCTGGCGGACTGCGCTGCACCTTCGAGGCCAGGGGCTACACCGCCTGGGACCCAAGCAGCCCGGCCTTCATTAAAAGACATGCCAACGGGGCCACTTTGTGCATACCCACCGCATTCTGCTCTTATACCGGCGCGGCTCTGGACAAGAAGACCCCGCTTTTGCGCTCCCTGCAGGCTCTGAACAAAGCGGTACAGCGCTTTATGCGCCTCTTTGACTACCCTGTCTCACACACCCGCGTGGCATTAGGCATTGAGCAGGAATATTTCCTTATCGACAAAAAATTCTATCTGCAGCGACCCGATCTACTGCAGACCGGGCGCACTCTCTTTGGCGCGGCGCCGCCCAAGCACCAGCAGCTTGAAGACCATTATTTCGGCGCCATTAAACCCCGTATCTTGCGGTTTATGACCGAGGTGGAGACCGAACTCTGGCGCCTGGGCATACCAGCACGCACTCGACACAACGAGGTGGCTCCCGCTCAGTTCGAGCTGGCCCCCATGCACGAAGACCTTAACCTGGCCATTGACCACAATATGCTCATCATGGAGGTCCTGCGCCAGGTCGCCGACCGTAACTCCCTGGTCTGCCTCCTGCATGAAAAACCCTTTGCCGGAGTCAACGGCTCGGGCAAGCACAACAACTGGTCATTGAGCTATGCCGGCTGCAACCTGCTCGAACCAGGCAGAGACCCGCAGCAGAACGCCATCTTTCTAAGCACGCTCTGCGCCGTTATCCGTGCCGTGGACCTGCATGCCGACCTGCTGCGCGCCGCCAGCGCCAGCGCCGGCAATGACCTGCGCCTGGGTGCCAACGAGGCGCCGCCGGCGGTGATCTCGGTCTTCCTGGGAGAGCAGCTCAGCGAGATACTCGAGCAGCTAGGCTCGGGCAACAACGGAACACAGCAGAAACCCGGGAAAATGCGCATCGGTGTGGATATACTGCCGCCTCTGCCAAAAGACGCCACCGACCGCAACCGCACCAGCCCGCTGGCATTCACCGGCAATAAATTCGAACTGCGCTTCCCTGGAGCCAGCCAGTCCAGCTCCGGAGTCAATGTTATTTTCAACACTATTGTCGCTGAGTCCCTGGACTATATCAGCACAAAGCTTGAAAAAACCGACAAAGCCGACTTCAACCGCTCTTTGCAGATACTGCTGCGCGAGCTTATGAGAGAGCATAAACGGGTAATCTTTAACGGCGACAACTACTCGGAGGCCTGGCTGGAGGAAGCCAGGAAACGAGGCCTGCCCATCCTGCCCAGTACCATGCAGGCCATACAGAGTATGAAAGAGCAGAGCAAGCAGCAGGTCTTTATAAAATACGCGGTCTACTCGGCGGCGGAACTGGAGTCCAGATTCGAGGTCTGCCTCGAAGAATATCATCGCAAAATACGCATAGAAGGAGAAATAGGGCTGGAAATCGCCAGAAGCATGCTCATCCCCGTGGTGGCCGATGAATACAGCAGGCTGGCTAATGCTCTGAAACTGGCCAGCCAAGACAGCCTCAGTGCCGGCGTCTCCGGACTGAGACGCAGCACCGAAGAGCTGGGCCGCGGCCTGGACCAGCTCTATGACAAGTGCGACGCCTTGGCAAAGGCGCTGCAAGGCCTACACGAGGACATCATCGCCGCCCTGCAAGAACTGCGCAAAGTGGTAGACGCCCTGGAATACCGCATTGACGACCGACTCTGGCCACTGCCCAAATACAGAGAAATGCTCTTTATTTATTAAACCAGCCGGTTTTGCCTTCGCGCAGGACAAGAAGGCTCACAAGGGCGAACCGCGCCAAGGCGCGGTTGCAACCTTCTACGGCTTTGCTGTTCCTTTGAGCAGCAGGCTGTGCGCCGGGCTGATGGCATTGCCTATATAGTAGTCGAAATATACCTGCCCCTCTTCGACGCGCAGCATATTGAAGCCGCCGTTGGGCGTGAAGTTCTGATATTCGTAGACCTGTTCCTTGAACTCGTCAAGCAGCTCCTTCACGCCTTTGCGCTGCATGGCTTTTTGGAAGCCGGGCGTCTGCCACAGCCCCTCGCCGTCCAACTTGCTCTGCACGAATTTGCCTTCCAGAACACTGGGCATGCTGTAGCTGGTCAGTTGCGTGATCTCGCCCTCCTGGGACTTGTAGCGCAATAATGTAGTGCGATGTATATGCGCGGTGAGCACTATGGCATTGCGTCTGGCTAACAGAGACACCAGACGGCGGCGCTGCTCCGGATTGTTGGGGCGCCAGCCGTTGACTATCCATTCGCTACGACCTGGTGAACAGGGTAATACCGGTAAATGAGTGCTGAAGAAAACATGCCTGGCGTCTTGATGCTGGTCTAGCACCTTTTCCACAAAGTCCACATCCGGTTTGATGGAGTCAAAGTAGATGAACAAGTCCTTCTCATGCATTTGCGCATAGTGTGCGCTGCCAGGCACAGCGGTCTCCTGCTTTAACACCTCGTTCAAGTAGGGCAGCATGGTTTTGACATAGGCCTGCTCGGCGCCCGCGCCGCGTATGTCGTGATTGCCTTTGATGGACAGCAGCGGCATCTTGATATGCTCTTTGAGCTTCTGCAATGCGTTTTCGAAGGCCTTGACTTGCAGTTCCTCTGCCCCGCAGTCACCCTGGGTCAAATCGCCCAGCTGTATGGCGAATGGGGCTTGCTTGGCGGAGGCAACCTGGCCGGCGGAAACCAGCATGGCCGGAATGGTCTTTTCCCAGCAGCGCAGATTGCGCACCCATTCGGCGGGGCGCTTCTCCTCCAAACTGGCCAGGTTCTTGCGTACCTCGGGCGCATCGTAGTGCGTGTCGCCCAAAATTAGTATCTCATAAGCTTGCAGACTGCAAAATAACGCGAACAGCAGGCTTAACAACAAAGTCCTTTTCATTGTAACTTCCTTTTTCAATGTTCTTCTACAAGAGCTTAAACACCCCAAAAATGCCTAGAAGCCAGGTTTTCAAAGCAGAAATTAATGTATACGAGAAAACAGGCTTTGCAAGCCTTCTTATAACTGACAAATCAGATTATGCGGCAAACGGAGCATTAAACCGCTCAGGGCCTAAGAACTCGGCGTCCAGGAAGCCGCCGCAGAGGCTGCTTAGGAATTGTGAAAATTTAAGTTGTCAAAGTTGAGTTGTTTCTGGTCAGTATGTACAAGAAAAACCCGAATATACTGTATAGAAAGAAAGCAAATCTGCTCAGCAAAGTTTAATAATTTATTTTTTCATAATTCCTTAGTACCGGTGCGCAACACTGATACGGTACTTTTATGTGATTTGTTGTGTTGGATACAGAGCTTGGAGCGTCTTATGTCTTGCTGGCGGGGGCGCGAAGCGCCTCTTTTAATCTGGTCGGCAGTGGCGCGGAGCACCATACTATAGTAGCCCCAGGCGCGGAGCCCGAAGGGCGAAGCGCCTGGGGTACAAAGTCCCCCAAAAACCGGCGCCTGGAAGGCGCGACTTGCTGAGGCTAATCTTTTAGTGGCGCCTTTCAGGCGCTGTTTTGTGTGGTAGCCTGACCCTAGGCACTCCGCGCTCCGCGCTTCGCGCCTAGGGTTATTATAGTATGGCGCTTCGCGCCATGTTCTGGGGTGTGCCAGTATCCTTCTGTGTGCTGATACTGGTACTGTGTCATGTGCTGACACCCTGCCGTGTATCACTGCTGCACTCTATGTCATGCTTGGAACTATGAAAATTCAAATTGTCAAAGTTGAGTTGTTTCTGGTCAGTATGTACAAGAAAAACCCGAATATACTGTATAGAAAAAAAGCGAATCTGCTCAGCAAAGTTTAACAATTTATTTTTTCATAATTCCTTAGTGTGCCTTTGTGTGTCTTCGTGTGTCTTCGTGTCCTTCCCCTGTCTCCTCATTTTACTGATGCTTGCATTTAATTTCTTTGTTATTACATTAATTGTTTCCCCGAACTCAGAGTCCAAAACCGGAGTACTATAATTATGAAACTTGAGCGCAACAAGGCTTACCCTGTCATCAATGCCCTGGAGTGCAAGTCCTGCGGGCGCTGTGTCGCCGCCTGTCCCCAGAAGGTATTGCGGATTGGCGACAAGCTCAACGAGCGCGGCTACCACTATGTGGTCTACGCCGGTTCGGGCTGCATTGGCTGCAACAACTGCTTTTATGACTGCCCCGAGCCTAACGCCATAGAGGTACATATCCCTTATGCCGACTGAGGGCTTTCTTCAATCCATTCACGCTTTTTTTGAATTACGCAGCAAACGAGATAGACATGGTCACAAAACTAGTCAAAGGCAATACGGCAGTGGTGATCGGCGCGCTTTACGCCGGCTCAGACTGCTTTTTCGGTTATCCAATCACTCCGGCCAGCGAAATACTGCATGAGGCCTCGAAATATTTCCCCATGCTCGGACGCAAATTCGTGCAGGCCGAATCCGAAGAGGCCTCCATTAATATGTGTTACGGCGCCGCCGCGGCCGGACACCGCGTCTTTACCGCATCCTCAGGCCCGGGCGTGAGCCTTATGCAGGAGGGCGTCTCATATATCGCCGGCGCCCAGCTGCCCACGGTGATCGTTGATATTATGCGCGCCGGCCCTGGCCTGGGCAATATAGGCCCGGAGCAGTCCGACTACAACCAGGTGGTGAAAGGGGGAGGGCATGGCAATTACCGCTGCATCGTGCTTGCCCCTAATAGCGTGCAGGAAATGTGTGACCACACTATGCTAGCCTTCAAATTGGCCGATAAATGGCGTAACCCGGTATATGTGCTCGCCGACGGCGTGCTCGGGCAGATGATCGAACCGCTGCGTTTCCCGGAAGAAGCCCTGCAGCCGAAGACTGACACGAGCTGGGCCGTGGCAGGAACGGCGGAAACCAGAAAAAACCTGATCACCAGCATCTTCTTGGACTTCGACCAGCTCGAGGAATTCAACCAGAAGCTGCAGCAAAAGTATGCCGCCATCGAGGCCGAAGAAGCGCTGTACGAAGAACAAGAATGCGCCGACGCCGATATCATTCTGGTAGCCTACGGCATCTCTTCGCGCATCTGTAAGTCCGCAGTCGAGCAGGCAAGGAAAGCCGGCCACAAAGTCGGGCTTTTCAGACCTAAAACCCTGTTTCCATTCCCAAAGCAGCGCTTGTTGGAGCTGGCGCAAAAACCCGGGCTTTCCTTCATCAGCGTTGAAATGAGTAACGGACAGCTGGCTGACGACTTGCGCCTGGCCATTAATGGCAGCCGCAGCGTGGAGCTGGTAAACAGGCTGGGCGGCAACCTAGTGACCTTAGACCAGGTGATGGCGAAAATCAAGGCCTTGGCCTGAAGTCTTCGACGCGTGTACAACTGACAATTAGCATATAGAGAGGTTCCCATGTCTGAACTAGTCACCCGTACCAAGGGTTTATATACCGAATTTCCACGCAAGGGCGGTGCCGCTCCTACAGCCACACACTATTGTGCCGGCTGTGGACATGGCATCCTGCATAAACTCATAGGTGAGGCCCTGGCCGACTTTGAATTGCAGGACCGCAGCATTATGATCAGCCCGGTGGGCTGCGCCGTTTTTGCCTACTACTACTTTGACTGCGGCAACGTACAGGTCGCGCATGGCCGCGCACCGGCGGTGGGCACCGGACTGTCAAGAGCCACCGACCAGGTGGTCATCGCCTACCAGGGTGACGGCGACCTGGCCTCCATTGGCCTGAATGAAACCCTGCAGGCGGCTAACCGCGGCGAAAAAATGGCGGTGTTCTTTGTGAACAATACCGTCTATGGCATGACTGGCGGACAAATGGCCCCAACTACCCTGGTCGGCGAAAAAACCATTACCTGCCAGGACGGGCGCGACCCGCTCACGCAAGGCTACCCATTGCACATGTGCGAGCTTATCAATAGCCTGAAGGCACCGGTATTCGTCGAAAGAGTGGCCCTCTCAGACCCGGCAAATATACGCAAAGCGCGAAGAGCAGTGCGCAAGGCAATGGAAATACAGCGGGATGGCAAGGGCTACGCCTTCGTCGAAGTGCTCTCGGCTTGCCCAACTAACCTGAAAATGTCCGCCGAAGACAATAACCATTGGATAAATACGGAAATGGCCCGGGAGTTCCCAGTGCAAAATTTTCGCGATTTAAGCGCAGAGAGTACTACTGTTGAACGCGCCAAGAGCGACTTTTCGCTGGAGGCCCTCGAGTCGGCTTTCGACCTGAAGGCTTCGGTCAGCTGCCTGCTCGGTGCAGGCGTCAAAGGACAATCCCAGGTGAAGATCGCCGGTTTTGGCGGGCAGGGTGTTCTAAGCCTGGGCATTATGCTTACTCAGGCGGCACAGGCGGCCTGTTGCCAAGTCTCCTGGTATCCCTCCTACGGGCCGGAACAGCGCGGCGGTACCTCGAACTGCTCGGTGATTATCTCCGATTCAGAGATAGGCTCGCCCATAGTATATAATCCCGACCTGCTGGTAGCCATGAACCTGCCTTCGCTGGAGCGCTTCAAAAACGATGTGAAACGCGGCGGCAGCATTATGTATGATGCGATAATCGGCGAGGTGGAGCTACCTGAAGGCGTGAAGGGCATCCCGGTGCCCGCACAGAAACTGGCCGACCAGGCCGGCAACTCCAGAGGAGCCAATACCATCATGCTCGGCGTAATGATGGCATTGGGCATTACCGGACTGCCTGACGAGGCTTTCGCAAAAGCACTCGAGGAGAACTTTGCCAAAAAACCAAAACTTATCCCGCTTAACCTGAAACTGCTCACTGCCGCCAAACAGTGGGTCAATCAAAACGTGAATTAGGACACTAAAAGACACCAAGACACACCCCGTCCAAAAAGGGTGCCATAGTAGCGCCTCTACGAGGCGCCGGTTTTGATGGCTGCCTGCACCCCAGGCTAAAGCCTGGGGTTAAGCATGGTTATGCGCCTACGGCGCAGATAGATACGATGTTTTGTAGTAAATTGTGCCGGGGATA
>Ga0265295_1003620_pt1 | contig 22161 bp, 17 predicted proteins | sample Munlansysbiofilm_FD_192503 | JGI IMG/M metagenome (GOLD analysis project Ga0265295, IMG submission 192503) | Leachate microbial communities from a municipal landfill in Southern Ontario, Canada - Methane capture system biofilm | ecosystem: Engineered > Solid waste > Landfill > Unclassified ...
CAACAAGGAATTGGGCATCGAATTCCGCAGCCCCGACGGCCTGGGCGCCAGCCTGACCTATTTCCACAATGATTACCGCGACAAGATCGAGGCCGGCCGCACGCCGGTGGCCCAGTTCGCCAACAGCCTGGGGAAATCGACGAGCGTCTTCCAGTGGGAAAACATCCCCCGCGCCGTCGTCCAGGGCATCGAAGGCAACCTGACCTGGCCCTTTGCCCAGGACTGGATGTGGTCGACCAATTTCACCTACATGATCGAATCCAAGAACAAGGAGACCGGCGAACACCTGTCCACCATTCCCGAATACACGATCAACAGCACCCTGGACTGGCAGGTGACGCCAGCCTGGTCGCTGCGCGCCAAGGCCACCGTCTACGGCGAGCAGGAAGGACCGAAATACGACTACTACGGTCAGCGGCTGACCGGCAGCGCCACCGACAAGATTCCGCCCTACGCCCTGTTCGGCCTGAGCACGCAATACAAGGTCAATCAGCATCTCCGCGTGACGGCGGGCGTGGACAATCTGTTCGACAAGCGCATCTTCCGCCGTGGCAATGCCATCGGGGTGAATCTGGGCACCCCCAACGCCATCTACGGCGCCGGCGCCTACACCTACAACCAGCCAGGCCGCACCTTCTTCATGGAAGTGACCAGCTCGTTCTGATGGCGCCGCCCCCTAACCCGCCTTGCGGGGCCGCCCGCGCGGCGCCGGGCTGATGCGCCGCGACGCCAGGCGCCCCAGATGCGCCAGGAAAATCTTTTCTCCCAGTGCCCATTGCCCCGCCAGCGCTGCTTCGATCCCCAGGCGCTGTGGTTCACCCAGCCCGTCGGCCAGGCGCTTGCGCCAGGCCGCCTGGCGGGCAAAGGGCGTGTCGCCTTCGCGCCAATAGTCGGGGTGATCCGTCAGCACCGGGCGGCTGGCCGGCGTATCGACCGCGCCGTGGGCGCCCCCGATACCCCCTGCGCCCGTTTCGCCCAGCCCCCCATGTTCCGCCGCCGACGACCAGGGCCATTGCGTGGCCGCGCCCACCAGGCCGGTCGAGACGGGCAGCGATTCCAGCCAGACCATGGCCGGCAGCACCCAGCGCCCCGGTTCCAGCAGGGCATTGTGGTAGCGGCCCGCGTAGACCCGTGTGCGCATCAGACCTGCGCCCATGCGCCGCCCCAGCGCCTGCATCAGGCGTGACAGCGCGGCCTCGTCTCCCGGCGTGGCCAGCAGCGTGATCCGGTCCGGCAGGACGACCCAGCCGTGCAGGGCCACGGCGCCGGCCTGGCCCGCCGCCGCGCGGCTGGCTTCCTGGGCCAGCCAGTGGCGGATCCGGTCCAGCGCCGCCGTCGGGGTGGGGGCGTCCGCAGGCGCCAGCCGCCGCGCAAAGCGTGCCTCGGCCAGTTGAGGGATGCGAGGGGCGTACAGGCGGGGCAGTCGAGCCATGGCTGGGAGGACAGGTTTAAATTCAAACGATTGTTTGAATTTTGATCATAAATCAGCGACAATCGAAAAATCGGGCAACTTATTAAAACCAGCGAGGACACAATATCATGCAAACCAGCCAGTCCGCCCCCCTGTTCATCCGCCGTGTGGCGGTGTGCGGCGCCGGGGTCATGGGCGCGCAGATCGCCGCCCACTGCGTCAACGCCGGCGTGCCGGTCGTGCTGTTCGATCTGGCCAAGGATGACGGCCAGGGCAGCAAGAACGGCATCGTCCAGCGCGCCATCGCGCAACTGAAAAAACTCAATCCCGCGCCTCTGGGCGTCAATGCCCTGGCCGACCTGATCACGCCGGCCAACTATGACGAAGACCTGGCGCTGCTGGCCGATTGCGATGTCGTCATCGAAGCCATCGCCGAACGCCTGGACTGGAAGCGCGACCTGTACCACAAACTGGCGCCGGCCCTGAACCCGCACGCCATCGTCGCCAGCAATACCTCGGGCCTGTCCATCACGTCCCTGTCCGAAGCATTGCCCGAAACCCTGCGCCACCGTTTCTGCGGCGTGCACTTCTTCAACCCGCCGCGCTACATGCCGCTGGTCGAACTGATCCCTACCGCCGCCACCGAACCGGCCCTGCTGGATCACTTGGAAACCTTCCTGGTGTCGCAGCTGGGCAAGGGCGTGGTGCGCGCCAAGGATACGCCGAACTTCATCGGCAACCGCATCGGCGTGTTCGGCATTTTGTCGGTCTTTCATCACACCCAGGCGCTTGGACTGCCCTATGAATTGGTCGATGACCTGACCGGCACCCGCCTGGGCCGCGCCAAGTCCGGCACCTATCGCACCGCCGACGTGGTTGGCCTGGACACGCTGGCGCACGTCATCGACACGATGAAAAACCAGCTGCCCGACGACCCCTTCCGCGCGCATTTCGGCGTGCCGCCCGTGCTGGCCGCCCTGATCGAGAAGGGCGCCCTGGGCCAGAAGACCAAGGCCGGTTTCTTCAAGAAAGAAGGCAAGCAGATCCTGCGCCTGGACCCCGCCGCCGGCCAGTATGTGCCTTCCGGCGAAAAGGCCGACGACGAGGTCAAGGACATCCTCAAGGAACGCGACCCCGCCAAGCGCCTGAAGGCGCTGCATGATTCCGATCACCCCCAGGCGCAGTTCGTCTGGGCCGTGCTGCGCGACACCTTCCACTACAGCGCCGTGCATCTGGGCGACATCGCCGACAGCGCGCGCGAACTGGACCAGGCCATGAAATGGGGCTTTGGCCACAGCTTCGGCCCCTTCGAAATCTGGCAGGCCGCTGGCTGGCGCCAGGTCGCCGAATGGATCAACGCCGACATCGCCGCCGGCAAGACCCTGTCGGATGCGCCGCTGCCCGCCTGGGCCACCAGTGGCGTCGTCTGGGACAAGCAGGCCGTGCACACGCCAGAAGGCTCTTTCAGCCCGGCCACCAATGCCTACGTGCCGCGCAGCGCGCTGCCCGTCTATCAGCGCCAGATCGGCGCGCCGCGTCTGGTCGGCGAAGGCCCGTCGCTGGTACCCAACGTGGTGTACGAAGACGATGCCGTGCTGTGCTGGACGCTGCCCGCGCCGCAGCCCCAGGACGTGCTGCTGGTGTCGTTCAAGACCAAGATGCACACCCTCAGCCCGGACGTGGTGCGCGGCGTGGTGCATGCCGTGGACCTGGCCGAACAGGGCTACAAGGCCCTGGTCGTCGCCCAGCTGGATGATCCGTTCTCGGCCGGCGCCGATCTCAAGGCCATGCTGCCCGCCTTCATGTCCGGTGGCGTCAAGGCCGTCGAGCCGATCCAGAAAGAAATGCAGGACATGGTCATGCGCCTGCGCTACGCCCAGGTGCCCGTGGTTGCCGCCGTGGCCGGCCTGGCGCTGGGCGGCGGTTGCGAACTGTCCGTGCATTGCGCCCGCCGCGTCGCCCACCTGGAAAGCTACATCGGCCTGGTGGAAGTCGGCATCGGCCTGGTGCCGGGCGCCGGCGGGATCACCTTCAGCGCCCGCCGCGCGGCAGAAATCCAGGCCCAATCGGCCCCGGACGCCCCGCTGCTGGCGTATGTCAAGGACTTCGTCCTGTCCGTGGCCACGGCGCGCGTGTCCAAGTCCGCCCTGGAAGCCCGCCAGATCGGCTACCTGCGCGATTCCGATCCCATCGTCATGAATCGCCACGAACTGCTGTACGTGGCCGTGCGCGAGGCCGCCAACCTGGCCGAACAGGGCTGGCGTCCGCCGCTGGCCGCGCGTTTCCCCGTGGCGGGCCGCGATGCCATCGCCACCCTGAAGGCGCAGCTGGTGAACATGCACGTGGGCGGCTATATCTCGGACTACGACTTCCACATCGCCGAACAGGTCGCCACGGCCATCTGCGGCGGCGACGTCGATCCGGGCAGCCTGGTCGACGAGGCCTGGATGCTGCGGCTGGAACGCGAGGCTTTCCTGAGCCTGCTGGCCAACCCCAAGACACAAGAGCGCATTGCCGGTCTGCTGCAAACCGGCAAGCCCGTCCGCAACTGAGGAGACTTTCAATGACCGCCCTTCAACAAGCCTATATCGTTGCCGCGACGCGCACGCCCATCGGCAAGGCCCCGCGCGGCATGTATTCCCGCACCCGGCCCGATGACCTGCTGGCCAAGGCCATCCAGGGGGTGATGGCCCAGGCGCCCAGCCTGGACCCCGCCGCAATCGAGGACGCCATCGTCGGCTGCGCCATCCCCGAAGGCCCGCAGGGCCTGAACGTCGCGCGGGTCGGCGTGCTGCTGGCCGGCCTGCCGCAATCGGTCGGCGGGGTCACCGTCAACCGCTTCTGCGCATCCGGTCTGACCGCCGTCGCCATGGCGGCCGACCGCATCCGCGTGGGCGAAGCCGACGTGATGCTGGCCTGCGGCACCGAATCCATGAGCCTGGTGCCCACCATGGGCATCAACACCTCGTTCAGCCCGGACGTCTACCTGAAAGACGAAAACATTGGCATCGCCTACGGCATGGGTTCCACCGCCGAACAAGTCGCCCAGCGCTGGAAGATCTCCCGCGAAGACCAGGACGCCTTCGCCCTGCGTTCGCACCAGCGCGCCCTGGCCGCGCAGCAGGCCGGTGAATTCGCCGACGAAATGCTGCCGGTGGAAATCGTGCGCCGCACCCCGGACCTGGCCTCGGGCGAAATCCGCGAGACCCGCCACACCGTCAACCTGGACGAAGGCCCGCGCGCCGACACCAGCCTGGAAGCCCTGGCCCGCCTGCGGCCCGTGTTCGCCGCCAAGGGCAGCGTCACCGCCGGCAACAGCTCGCAGACTTCCGACGGTGCCGGCGCCCTGCTGGTCGTGTCCGAACGTGCCCTGAAAGAACACAATCTGACGCCGCTGGCGCGCTTCGTGTCCTTTGCCGTGCGCGGTGTCGCGCCCGACATCATGGGCATCGGCCCCAAGGAAGCCATCCCGGCTGCCCTGAAAAAGGCCGGCCTGACGCAGGACCAGCTGGGCTGGATCGAACTGAACGAAGCCTTTGCCGCCCAGTCCCTGGCCGTCATTCGCGACCTGGGCCTGAACGAGGACGTGGTCAACCCCATGGGCGGCGCCATCGCCCTGGGCCACCCCCTGGGCGCCACCGGCGCAATCCGGTCGGCCACCACCATTCACGCCCTGCGCCGCCGCAACCTGCAGTACGGCATGGTCACCATGTGCGTGGGCACGGGCATGGGTGCAGCGGGCATCTTCGAACGCTGCTGAATTCGGCGCCTGGGATGAGATCGGACTGTGGATGGTCCCTGCGGACCATTCACAGCCTATCGAATCGGAGCGCCTTGCAAGGCGCGACGTGGGGAGATATCTCAATTTGAAAATAGCCCCGTCCCCATCAAATGGGAACGCCCCGGTGCTTCTTGGAGGGCCGGGGCGTTTTGTCATGGGCGCGTCATGACATAATGACCGGCGATTCCGCCGATCCCCAGATCCTGCCGCCATGTCCGATCATCCCGCCGCCGATCCGCTTGTTCCCCTCACCGGCCTGCCCGAATGGAAACGTTTCGCGCTGGCGGCGCAGACTTGCGCGCCGCGTCCCGATGCGCTGGATTTGATCGAGGCACCGGGCCTGGCGCTGGATTCCAGCGGCCAGCGCCATTCGCCCGAACTCATGGATGCGGGCGCATCCCTGCTGCGCGCGCGGGGTTTCGAGGCCCAGCGCGCCCGCCTACTGGCAGGCGAGGCCGTCAACATCACAGAAAACCGCGCGGCCTGGCATACCGTGCTGCGCGCGCCGGAGGCGCCCGCCGACGTGCAGGCCGAACGCGAACGCATGGACGCCTGGGTGCGACGTGCCGATGCCGGACGGCGCTGGCGTCACGTCGTGCACGTAGGCATCGGCGGGTCCGACTGGGGCGTGCGCCTGGCCGTGACCGCCTTTGGCTATGCCGGCACCTGGCGCGACGTGCGCTTCGTCGCCAACATCGATGGCCATGCCATCGAGGGCGGCTTGGCGGGCCTGGACCCGCGCGACACCCTGGTCGTGCTGGTCTCAAAATCCTTTACCACGGCCGAAACCCTGGAAAACGGCGCGCGCGCCCGCGAATGGCTGGCTGCCGCCGGCCTGGACCCGGCCCATCACCTGGCCGCCGTCACCGCCCGGCCCGATCGAGCCCGCGCCTGGGGCGTGCCGGATGGGCAGATCTTTCAGTTATGGGACTGGGTCGGGGGGCGGTTTTCCCTTTGGTCCGCCGTCAGCCTGAGCACCGCGCTGGCCGTGGGGGTAGATGTGCTGGAGGGCCTGCGGGCGGGGGCGGCCGCCATGGATGCGCATTTCGCCCAGGCGCCCCTGGCGGAAAATGCCCCGGTGCGCATGGCCCTGGCGGGGGTGGCCAACCGCAGCGTGCTGGGCCACGGATCGCTGAACATCGCCCCCTATGATTCGCGGCTGGCCAATCTGGTGCCCTACATCCAGCAGCTGGACATGGAATCCCTGGGCAAATCCGTCGATCTTGCCGGCCGGCCCGTGGGCGTGCCTACCGGCCCCGCCGTCTGGGGCATGCCGGGCACCGATGCGCAACATACCTTTTTCCAGTGGCTGCACCAAGGCAGCGATGGCGCCCCGGTGGATTTCATCCTGTGCCGCGAGGCTGATCACCATTGGCCGGCGCACCACCGCCAGTTGCTGGCCAATTGCCTGGCCCAGCGCGAAGCCCTGATGCGCGGCAAAAACCTGGCCCAGGCGTGCGCCGAATGCCTGGCCGAGGGCCTGGATGCGGCCCGCGCCGACTGGCTGGCGCCGCACCGCGTCCATCCGGGCGGGCGTCCCAACCACTTGATCGTCCTGCCGCGCCTGTCGCCGTATACGCTGGGCGCACTGCTGGCCCTGTACGAACATCGTGTCTTCACCCAGGGCGTGATCTGGGGCATCGATCCCTTCGACCAATGGGGTGTGGAATACGGCAAGGTCCTGGCGCGCGGCATCATTGCCGAACTGGATCCGGACGCATCAGCCGCCGAGGGTTCGACCGCTGTGGGCGCCGACAGCCGGGACCGTTCAGGCCCGGACGGTCGTGCCCCCGCCGTCCGCCACGACGCCTCCACCCGCCACTGGATCGACCGCTTGCGTGGGTGATTTCTAGGGGTTTTCCCGGGATTATGCGCCCAGCCGAAAAATCCTTATCGCGCTTTGCGCATGGCTGTCGGCTGCGGCCTGCGGTAGAGTGACTGCACCAACACAAGGGACGCCCCACACGCGGGCAAGCCCGGAATCTGGAGACAAAACATGCGCAAAACCGTCGCTCCGGTAGACGAGGTTCTGCCGATAGGGCAGCTGACGGCCCTGGGCTTGCAGCACGTGCTGGTGATGTACGCCGGCGCCGTGGCCGTCCCCCTGATCATTGGCCGGGCGCTGGGCCTGGATTCGCACGAAGTATCCCTGCTGATTGCCGCCGACCTGTTCGCCTGCGGCATCGCCACCATCATCCAGTCCCTGGGCGCCACCCAGTGGTTCGGAATCAAGCTGCCCGTCATCATGGGCGTCAGCTTTGCCCCGGTCGGCCCCATGATCCACATCGCCCAGTCTACCCCCGGGCACGAAGGCGCCCAGCTGCTGTTCGGCACCATCATCGCAGCGGGGATCATCACCATCCTGATCGCCCCCTGGATCAGCCGGCTGCTGCGGTTTTTTCCCCCGGTCGTGACCGGCACCATCATTGCCATCATCGGCATCACCCTGATGCGCGTGGGCATCAACTGGATCTTCGGCAACCCGGTCGGCCCGACCGCGCCGTCCCTGGTCGATCCCAACTACGTCGCCTGGCTGAAAGAAGTCCAGGCCGCCGCAGGCGCGCCGGGATCGCCCCTGCCCGCCGTGCCGCAGGGGCTGGCCATCCTGCCCACCGTGCCCAATCCCAAGTACGCCAATCTGACCGGCGTGGGCATCGCCGCCGTCGTGCTGCTGTCGATCCTGCTGATCGCCAAGTTCTGCAAGGGTTTCCTGGCCAACATCGCCGTGCTGCTGGGTATCGTGATCGGCGCCATCATCACGGCGGCCATGGGCATCATGAGCTTTGAAAAAGTCGGCAAGGCCGACTGGGTGGACATCGTCATGCCCTTTCATTTCGGCCTGCCGAAATTCGATTTCTGGATGATCCTGACCATGGTGCTGGTCATGATCGTGATCCTGATCGAATCCACCGGCATGTTCCTGGCCCTGGGCGACATGACCGGCAAGAAAATCGGCCAGCAAGACCTGGCGCGCGGCTTGCGCACCGACGGCCTGGGCACCCTGATCGGCGGCATTTTCAATACCTTTCCGTATTCCAGCTTCTCCCAGAACGTCGGCCTGGTCGCCGTCACCGGCGTGCGCAGCCGCTACGTCTGCGTGGCCAGCGGCGTCATCCTGCTGATCCTGGGCCTGCTGCCGAAACTGGCGGCGCTGGTCGAATCCCTGCCCACCGTCGTGCTGGGCGGCGCAGGCATCGTGATGTTCGGCATGGTGACCGCCACCGGCATCCGCATCCTGGGCGGCGTGGATTTTGCCAAGAACCGCAACAACGCCATGATTGTCGCCATTTCCATCGGCATGGGCATGATCCCGGTCGTTGCGCCCAATTTCCGCCAGTGGATGCCGCACGCCATCCACCCGCTGATTGAATCAGGCATTTTGCTGACCTCGCTGTCGGCCGTGCTGCTGAACCTGTTTTTCAACGGCGCCCCGCACGACACCGACGCCGCCGTCGAGGCCGCCAAGCACGCAGAGGCTTGAGCTTCAGGCCGGCTGGATGGCGACAGCCATCTGGCGCCGTGTTACGCATCGGGCGCCTTCCTTGAAAGGGGAAGGTGCCCGAGTTGTTGTTGCGAGGTGAGCCGGGCAGGCGACAGGCTTGCGTAGAAGTCGCAGGCTGACAGTGCAGGTCCAAATGGATATGCTGGATTTCCTTTGGTCATGATTCTGGATGATATACAATGATGATATCTTCTGAAGACTCAAAAACCATGGCCAGAATCCTCATCGATCTCTCGGAAACGCAGTTGCAGGCCCTTGCCGCAAAAGTGCGTACCGAAGGGCGGTCCCGTGCGGCCATCATCCGTGATGCCATCGATGCCTATCTCGCGCACCATGCGCCGGGTGATGCATCGGCCGTGTTTGGTCTCTGGCGGGATCGCTCGATCGACGGGCTCGAATACCAGGAGGCGCAAAGAGCGGAATGGTAAGAGCGCTGATCGATACCAACGTGCTCATCGATTTCCTCAGCGGGCACGAAAAGGCACATACCGAACTCGACCGCCATGTGCGGCCGGCCATCAGCATCATTACCTGGATGGAGGTGCTGGTGGGTGCCGTGCCGCACGAGGAATCCGCGATCCGTCGCTGGCTGGATTCCTTCGAGCGGATCGGAGTGGATGACCAGGTGGCGGGTCGTGCCGTCGTCATCCGCAGGGAACGGCGCATCCGGCTACCCGATGCCATCATCTGGGCTTCCGCCCAGGTCCATGGGATGTTGCTGGTGTCGCGCAATCACCGGGATTTTCCCGTGGATGCCCCGGATGTGCGGGTGCCATATTGAATATGCCTGATCTCCCCGCCGCCTGGTACGTCGCCCACACCAAGCCCCGCCAGGAACGCACTGCCGCCGAACAACTGCGGCGCCAGGATTTCGAGGTCTACCTGCCGCTGTTCAAGGTCTTCCGGGAACCGGGGCGGCGCCGCCGCGCATCCGCGGCGGCTCGCGCCGCCTTGGGGCCGGACACCGGCGCCGGCGCCCGGCCAGGCGCTCATGCCGATCCGGCCCTGACCAGCCACGAGCCAATGTTTCCCCGTTACCTGTTCCTGCGGCCCACCCGGGCCACGCAGTCACTGTCCGTGGTGCGCTCCACGGTGGGCGTCAGCCGGCTGGTCATGTTCGGCCATCAGCCCGCCACCCTGGCCGATGCCGCCGTCCAGGCCATTCGCCAGGCAGAGGAATTGCGTGAAACCGCCGGCCCGGCCGACCTGAGCCCCTATCGCCCCGGCATGGCCGTGCGCCTGCAGGATCCTGCGCTGGGCGGTATCCAGGCGCTGGTCCAGTCGGTCTCCGCCGACCGCGTCACCCTGCTGCTGGAAATCCTGGGCCGCCCGCAGACCGTGCAGGTGGAATTCGGGCGGATCGCGCCGCTATAGCTGCGCGGGAGCGGCCGAGTCCAGGTCGACAGCCAGGCAGGGGGAGCGGCCGGAGTAGGGGGCATGACGGAGTCAGTAAGAAACAAGGGATGATGAATTGCAGCGGGTGGCCGTGCGCAGACGCCGGGCAAGGGCGCCGGCAACCCTTGGTCACGACATAGGGCATGGGATGAACGCATAGGCTGTACCATTCCATGAATTCTGCCATCCACTAACCGCATACCCCCATGAACATCCTGCTTACCGGCGGCACGGGCTACATCGGCAGCCACACCGCAACCGTCCTGGCGCAACAAGGCCACCGCGTCGTATTGCTCGACAACCTGTCCAACAGCAGCGAGACCGTCGTCGGCCAGCTGGCGCGCATCCTGGGCGCGGCACCGGCCTTTGTGCAGGGCGACGTGCGCGATGCGGCCTTGCTGGAGCGCGTCCTGCGCGACCACGCCATCCAGGCCGTGATCCATTTTGCCGGCCTGAAGGCGGTGGGCGAATCCGTGGAAAAGCCGCTGGAATACTTTTCCAACAACGTCCAGGGCACGGTATGCCTGCTGCAGGCCATGCGCGCCGCCGGCGTGCGCACGCTGGTCTTCAGCAGCAGCGCCACCGTCTATGGCGAGCCGCAGTACCTGCCCCTGGATGAAAACCACCCGACCGGCGCCACCAACCCCTACGGCCGCAGCAAGCTGCACATCGAGGAAATCCTGGGCGATCTGGCGGCATCCGACCCGGCCTGGCGCATCGCCTGCCTGCGGTATTTCAATCCGGTGGGGGCGCACGAAAGCGGCCTGATCGGCGAGACCCCCAGGGGTGTGCCGAACAATCTGATGCCTTATGTTGCCCAGGTTGCCACGGGCATGCGGGCCGAACTGAACGTCTTTGGAAACGATTACCCCACGACCGATGGCACCGGCGTGCGCGACTACATCCACGTCATGGACCTGGCCGAAGGCCACGCCGCGGCGCTGGGCTTCCTGGCCGCCCACACCGGCTGGCATGCCATCAACCTGGGTACCGGCCAGGGCTACAGCGTGCTGGAAGTCGTTCGTGCATTCGAGCAGGCGTCCGGGCGGGATGTTCCCTACCGGATCCAGCAGCGCCGCCCAGGCGACGTCGCCGTGTGCTACGCCAATCCTGCCAAGGCCCGTCAGGACCTGGGCTGGGCGGCTACCCGCTCGCTTGAGGATATGTGCGGAAGTACGTGGCAGTATCAGCGAGGGGCAGGAGCTTCGGGAGGCAATTGAAGCAGATGCTGGATAACGCATTCCGCAGGCTGCGCACGCTATTGGCACATAGTCTGGCCAGAAATATTGGCTGGCTGTTTCTATTCCAGATCAGTACGTATTTGTCTTTCCTGCTGGTCATTCCCTGGCTGACGCATGTACTGCCGGTTTCGGAATATGGCGCTGTCATGGCGGTCATGGCGGCAGCACAGTTCTGTTTCATCCTGACTGATTACGGATTCTCGGCCTCTGCAACCTACGAGGTTGCTCGTTGTCGTGGGGATGCAATACAGGTGCAGGACGTCATTGCTCAGGTCCATGGCGCGAAAATCTATCTTGTGGTGCTGGCCTGCCTTGGCTTGTGGCTTTTGTCCATGGTGCCGTCCTATCAAGCCCATGGGGTGCTGTTCGTCTATGCCGGATTTGCTGTCGTGTTCCAGGCCTATCAGCCAGTCTGGTTGTTGCAGGGCCTGGAAAATATGAAGGCCTATGCCATCTACATGGTGGCCGCCCGCTTCGGATTTTTGTTCATGGTCTATGCCATGGTCCGGGACGGTGGGGATGGCCCGCTGGTCATGCTGGCTTTTGCCTTGTCCAATGCGTTGGGGGCGGGGATGGGGCTATGGGCGATGCGGTATGAAGGCTACCGAGTCTTGGCGCTGTCGGTGCGGGGTGGCTTGCATTTGATGCTGCGCTCTTCGGGCTACTTCTGGGGACGCCTGGCATTTGCCTTGTATTCCTCCATGAACTCTGTTGTTCTGGGCGGCGTGTCCCTGGCGCAGACGGGGATCTTCAATGTGGCCGAACAAATCTACAAGGCCGGGCAAAGTGTGGGGGGGCCGATCAGCCAAGCCATGCTGCCGGCATTGACGCGATCCAGGAACACCCGCGTGTTGTGGAAGATGTTGCCGGCCCTGGTCGCCGTACTTGTCCTTGGCTGTGCTGCCGTAGCCTTGTTGGCACCGTGGGCGGTGCGCCTGGCCTTCGGCGAGCACTATCAGTCCTCTGTGCCTGTGCTTTATATATTCCTGCTGACTATTCCAGTCACGATTTCAGGCATGGTGCTGGGGTATCCGTGGTTTGCCGCCATGGGCAGGCCGGATCTGGTCAATCTTACTTCCGTGCTCGCAGCAGGGCTGCACGTGTGCCTTTTAGCTTTGTTATGGTGGCTGGGACAACTGACCGCTTACAATGTGGCCTGTTGCGTTCTGGCGACTGAGTTCTTCATGTTGCTGCTGCGCCTGGCACTGGGCTGGAGACTGGTTCGGATACCTTCACCCAAGTAGACTGCCAGAGCCATTCCCCCGTTATTTCCCTTGTCCATGTCTTCTGCACCCAAAGTCTGCCTGCTAATACCTTATTTCGATGCGGACGCAGGTTTGCTGACGGCCTTGTCGTCTGTCGAGTCAGACAGTCTGCTGCCTGATGTCTGTGTGGTGGATGATGGAAGCCAGCGTGTTCCTGCTCGGGATGTATTGGCCAGATACACTGGGCCGCTCTCCGTCCATTTGATCGAACTGCCACGCAATCTAGGGATTGAGCATGCCTTGAACGCTGGCCTGGACTATTGTATTGATCGGTACCCCTATATTGCCCGACTGGATTGCGGGGACCGGAATATTGGCCAACGCCTGGCGAAACAGCTGGCGTATCTGGAAGACCACCCTGACCATGCTCTGATCGGCGGCTGGGCTAACTTTGTCGATCTGGATGGACGGCTGCTATTCACTTTGAAGCATCCCGTCGATGCGCGCGCAATCAGGAAAAGAATTTTTCTGAATGCGCCGTTTACGCATCCTGCCGTAATGATGCGGTCGGCTGCTCTTAAAGAGGTTGGTTTCTATCCTGACAACTATCCGGCGGCAGAAGACCTGGCCTTGTTCTTCAAGATCGTCAGGAAATATCCAACAGCGAACTTGCCATATCCTGTGGTGATGTGTGAAGTAAATCCTGATGGCATTTCAACCGTCCGCCGTAAGACCCAGATAAAAAGTCGGATTCGTCTGATTTTGCATAATTTTGACGGTTCCTTCATGGCTTTTGTTGGGTTTGTGCGGGGCGTAGTGACGTATTGCCTGCCCAGGGGATTCACTATATTTTTCAACCGTGTGCGGTCCATCATACGGCGTGGTAAAGGTGGCCCGAGATGATTTATATCGCCGCTTGGTGCTTTTGCCTTGTAATGCTGCTGTGCTCAGTCCGGTTTCCAGACCATGCGCGTTGGCACTGCACGCTGGCTGTCTGTGTGGTGGGGGTCGTCGCTATCTTCCGGGGGGCAACGGGAACAGATACAGTTGCGTATGAACAGTTGTCCATGCAGGTTCGTGAGTCAGGCATCTTTACCGTAGGGGTTGAACCGTTCTTTGGCCTGCTGCTGAAAGCCCTGCAGCAAACTGGATTGGCAGATACTGGGGTGGTGCGCCTGGTCTCGGGGCTTGAGGTTGCCCTGTTGCTAGCCTATGTGTGGCGGTCTGTGCCCAATGAGCAATATTTGCTTTTGTCGGTAATCTTGCCTGTTTTCTTCTACGAATTCTCTATGAATGCGCTGCGTATCGGATTGGCGTCCATTCTGTTTCTGTGCGCCATGCAATGGGTTGCCCGGCAGCGCCAGCTTGGGACGACATCGTTGGCACTGGCTGTGGCCTCTTGTGTAACACACTATACTGCTGTCTTATATCCAGTGTTTCTGGTCTCCACGCTGCGTCGCTGGTCCTTCAGATTCTTGTTGGGCGGGGCGATTCTGTGCGGATTGGCTGTGATCGCCGTCATTCTGATGAATTCTGCGTATCTAATATCGCGTCTGCATTCTTATAGTGCCTTCCCTGCGCCATCACGTTTCAGTGGGCTGGCTTCTATTGTTCAAAACGCGGCGGTGTCGATGGCCATCTGGAAAAGCACGTTGTCGCATGGTCAGAAGTTGCGCCTGTTATCTGCCATGTGGCTAGTAGCAGCATGTTTCTTTGGGGTTGTGCAGTTTTCATACGCTGGCCTGAGGTTGCTGGAGCTCGTTGTCTTTATTGCGCCCCTGGCAACGGTGTACGCCCATGAGATAGAGGGGAAGTTAATGAATGCATCAGCCAGGATCTGGCTGTTCGCATTCGGACTGGTATCGATGGTGTTTGTGTTTCGTCGCTTTCTGGTTGAATCCCCTGATTCGCTGGCGCCCTTTTTGCCATATCGTTTGATTTTTTCATGAAAATCCTGCATGTTGTCGAAGCCTGGCATGGGGGCATTGCCTCGTACGTGGATGCCTTGATCCGTGCGCAGATGGGTCAGGGACATCAGGTCGTGCTGGCTGCGGATTCGCAGATGTTGGCCGCTGATCCGCGCGACCTGCCGTGCGCCATAGATTCCTATCCTGCAAGTCGAAATCCTGCTCGTTTCCCAGCTGTTCGGGCAACGCTTGCCATCATTTTGGCGCGACATGCACCGGATATCGTGCATGTGCACAGCACATTTCCCGGCGTCTATACGCGCTTCCCACATGCACTGCACCCGCGCATTATTTACACCCCCCATGGCTGGAGTTTTCTGAAAAAGGATAGTCCGGCCTGGGTTCGTTGGGGCTACGGGCGGGTGGAAAGGTGGCTGGCGTCACGGGCACGTGTCGTCATGTGCATGTCGTTCGAGGAATTGAATCGGGCGCGTGCTTTGGGGATTGATCCGGATCGTTTGACCATGATCCACACTGGCATCAATGACTGCTTTGCAGAAGCAATCAATTCGAATCAGGCAGCCGGGGTGCAGGGAGATCGGGGTTTGAACATCGGTTTTTTTGGCCGATTGGATTATCAAAAGGGAGCAGATCTTCTGCCTGCCTTGGCGGATCGTTTGGCGACTGACTCAACTTTGCATGTGTTCGGATCCGAAGTGCGTGGGCGGCGGCCCTTGCAGCCACATCCCCGGATAAGGCGGTACGGCTGGGTGGCGCACGAAGCCCTGGCGGCTCACATGGTAAGCATGGATGTGATCATCATTCCTTCGCGTTGGGAAGGCTTTTCACTGACAGCATTAGAAGCCTTGCGGGCCGGGGTGCCGATCATTGTGTCGAACCTGACCTCGTTGTCCGAGGTCGTCGTTCATGGCTACAACGGATTGATCATGCATGACTTTTCGGCTGAGCACCTGGCAGGCCTGCTCGTGGGCCTGTCGATCCAGGATTGTCGCCGCATGGGGCATAACGCGCGGCGAGTCTTCCAGGAAGCCTTCACTTTCGATCGTTTCCATCGTCAGGTTATGGCCTTGTATCAAGCTGTTTTATCCGATTGATGCCCGGCTTCGGCTGCCATCCGGGCCTGCCTCATGGCGCCCCATAGAATGATCACTGCCAATAGATAAAACATGATTCCGTTATTGCGGCGCAATACCACCTGAGTCAGGCAGAAGCACAGGTAAGACACGACGACCGATGTGCCGCAAAAGGCCAGCACTTTTACGGTCAGGTCCGAGTCACGCAGTCGGCGCCCGAAATGACACAGGGGTACGGCGTATAGTGCCAGCAAAGCCAGCAATCCTGGCAGGCCGGTAAACACCCAGGCCTGCAGGTAGTTGTTGTGCAGATTGTCATTGAATTCCAGGGCGATCGGGGTCAGTTTGCCGGCTTCTATCTGTCCCTGCAGAGCCTGAGTGTAGTCCCGCAGGTTCCACCCCATCAGGGGGTGTTGTTGCAGGTTGGTCAAAGCACCGCGCCACATTTCAAAGCGGGCACCGATCGAGGTGTCGGTATTGGATTGCTGGTACAGCGTGATGTCCTGCACGCCGCGCTCGTAGCGAGCCCGTAGCGGGCTGTCCGGCATGGCGAAGATGCCTGCTATGACCACAGCTGCTGCCAGGGCAATCAGCATCAGACGAAGTGCATTGCGCCGGGATAGAAAGGCGGCCAGGAACACCAAAACCACCGGCGGCAGGGCAACCCAGCTGCCCCGGCTGCCGCCCAGGATCACGCTATACAGGCCACAGACAATGCCGAGCGCGAAGGCCAATTGCCAGTGCCTGGCATGCCGGCCTTGCGTGGGAGCCCAATACAATCCCCCCACACAGAAAATGGTGAACACCAGTGTCAGATTACTAAAATGGATGATGTTAAGGAAACCCGCCGCTCGCTCCCAGCCCTGAAACTCCACCTGCCACCAGGCCAAGGGTGCAGACAGCACCACGCCCAGGACGATGCCGGCCCACAGGATCGGCAGCCGGATGGGGCAGGATCTGAGCATCAGAAAAATCGGCACGGCCAGCAAGGCGCGAAAGTATTGGTCGACATCGGTCGGGTTGTTGCCCAACCACCAGGTCATGAGTGACGGGACGGCAAAATAGGCTACAAGCGCAGCAATCAGGGTGTGGTCGGCGGACTCCCAGGGTGTGAGCCGTGGGTTGGTTGCAAGATAGTACGCACTGCCCACCAGCAGCAGTACCGCGCCATAGGAGTAGCCTGATGGAATGGCGAACATGGCCGCAAAGAAAACGAACACTCCCCAGGACGTGAGCAACCGGACGGGCAAAGGGATTGAGTCGTGTGGCATATCGCTACATAAGAGACGGGAAAGGGCTAGTGTAGAAGAATTGCCCTGCGCCCGAACGGATTAAAATCCCCGCACTGCCTGGCGACCGGATACCGATTGCATGTCTCCCCCATTTGTTCCTCCCCCTACGCTTGCCGAACGCTATCCCATTGCCCTACTGGCCGGCATGGTCGAGTTTGCGCTGGTCCTGCTTGGTGGGTGGAGCGCCTATGTGGTCCGGTTCGGCGAGCTGACGCTGCATGCCCCCTATCTGGCGGGAATCGTCATCATGGCGGGAACCGTCGTGCTGGTCCAGGCCCTGGCCGGTTGCTATCAGTCATGGCGCGGCGCCAGCCTGCTGCGCCAATTGGGGCGCGTCTACAGCGCCTGGCTGCTGGCGTTGGCCATCCTGGCCAGCCTGGCGGTGCTGCTGCATGTCTCTGGCCATTATTCCCGGATATGGTTTGTCGTGGGAGCGGGGTTTGGCGTACTGGCCGTGACGGCATTTCGCCTTTGTATGTACGTCGCGTTGCGGCGCGCACGTGCGCGCGGGCAGAACTTGAAGCGTGTCGTGCTGATCGTGGCACAGCAAGGGGCTCCGGCCATCCAGGCCAGGATGCATGAGTTGCCCGAATACGGTTATCAGGTCACGCAAGTGATTGCGCTGGAATCCACGCCCGACTGGGACGGTGCCTTGGTAGCGGCGGTTCAGGCTGCCGGGGCGCACGAGCTGTGGCTTTGCCTGCCGTTGGAGGCGGGTGCAATGATCCGGCGGATCGTGCATGCGGTCCGGAATCTGTTGGTCGATGTGCGGTATATCCCCGACCTGAGCGATATGCCCTTGCTGAACCAGCAGGTCGGAGAAGTCGCGGGGATGCTGACGCTGGACCTGAATCGCAGCCCGATGGCTGGGCCCATGCGCTGGATCAAGCGAGCCGAAGACCTGATCGTGGGCGGGGTGCTGTCCATCCTGGTCCTGCCGGTATGCCTGGTGGTGGCGCTGGCCGTCAAGCTCAGTTCGCCCGGGCCTGTGCTGTTCAAGCAGTATCGCACCGGCATCAATGGCCAACGGTTCAAGGTTTATAAATTCCGTTCGATGTCGGTGCATCATGAAGCAGACGGCACTGTGACTCAGGCACGGCATGGCGATCCGCGCGTGACGCGGGTGGGTGCCTTCCTGCGGCGTACCAGCCTGGATGAATTACCGCAGTTCTACAACGTGCTGCAAGGGCGCATGTCGATCGTCGGACCTCGTCCGCATGCGCTTTCCCATAACGAGTATTACAAGGATCTGGTTGAATCCTACATGCAGCGCCATAAGGTCAAGCCCGGGATCACTGGCTGGGCCCAAGTCAATGGCTATCGGGGAGAAACGGACACCCTGGAAAAAATGGAAAAACGGGTGGAGTATGACCTTTGGTACATCAATAACTGGTCCCTGGCGCTGGATATAAAAATCATCGTCATGACCGTGTTCAAGGGCTTCATCAACCGGCAGCCTTGACCCGTCTTAATTCCACGGCACTCCATTCCCCCGCACCCAATCGTTTCCTGTAAAACAGACTTGTCACATTCAGTGACATATATCAAGCTGACAGGAGACAAAAATGTCCATCTTCAAGACGATCCGGGTGCGCTTCATCCAGGTGCTGTGCTGCCTGAGCCTGCCGCCGCCGGGTCTGGTCCTGGCATTGCCCGAGGCGCCGTGGGATGATTCCCCGGCGCCTTTTGTCATGCGTGGCGAACCGATCGCCGTCGCGGAAGATCAGTGCATCGAGTGGGGGCTGCTGCTGGAAAGCGCCAGCGGGTTCCAGGTGGCCGAAGGCCGCACACTGCGGTTGACGGGCCCCATCCTGGGGCACCCGGTCGATCCCTGGCTGCCCATCCCGTTCTGGAAGCTGGGCGGCGGCCACCTGGATCTGGCGGGCGCCAGCTCCACGACCGGCCAGATCGTCCTGGCCGAAGGCAGCCTGGGCCTGGCGCACGACCAGGCCCTGGGCTCGCCGGTCAACAGCCTGGAAATGACGGCAGGCACGCGGCTGGAACTGCATCCCGGCATCCGCATCGAGCAGATCCTGCAAGTGCGTTCCGCCGCGGGGGCACAAACGCTGCCGGTGCACTGGGGCCTGCCGCCCATCGCCGGCCTGGGCACCGACGCCGTGTGGCGCGTTGCATCCGGCGAAGCCACGCTGGCGGGCAATATCCAGGCCGAAGCGCCCATCGTCAAGGATGGCGCCGGCACCCTGCGCCTGGCGGGCGTCGGCTTCAGCCCCGGCCGTGATCTCCTGACCGTGGCGCAGGGCGGCCTGCGGGTCGACCAGTTGTGGTGGGGGCCGGTGCTGACGCACCCCGGCACCGTGCTGTCCGGTGCGGGCCTGGTGGATGATGCCCGCGTGGCCGGGCTGCTGCACCCTGGCGCGCCGGACAGTACAGGCACCCTGCTGATCGGCCAGCGGCTGGCCTTGCTGCCAGGCGCCCAGACCCGCATCCGCATCGATGCAGGCGGCCAGGCCGATCGCATCTGGTCATTTGGTACGGTACGCCTGGGTGGCGGCTTGCTGATCGAGCCGTCGCCTGGCGTATGGACGCCCGATCGCCGCTGGGTCATTGTGCAGGCCGACGGCGGCCTGGAATACGGGCCCGATGGGGGCATGGATCCCGTACCCGGCGATGGACGCCATACCCACGTTGCCAGCACACTGCGCTACCTGGATCCCGTCTTGAGCTATGGCCCCACCACCGTCACCCTGGGCCTGCGGTACAACACGCGGGGGCTGAACACGGCCGATGCATCCTGGCGCGGGGCCGTGCTGGACGACAGCCGTTTCCTGCGGGAATCCGCGCTGACACACACGGCCAGCGGCCGGGTCTGGGCACAGGGCTGGGCCGCCAATACGGAACGGCAAAGCGCCCATGGCCTGCCCGCAGACGACCGGGATGCCCGCGGCCTGCAGATCGGTGTCAGCCGCCCAGCGGGATCGGATGGTTTCCTGGCGGCCTTCGTGGGCACGCAGGACACCCGCCTGGCGAGCCTGGGGTCGGCCCGGCCTTCGGCTGCCGCTGGCGGTACATACCATCTGCGGGATCGAGCCATGCACCTGGGCCTGGGCGCCAGCCTGGCGCGCCCAGGCTGGCGTCTGGCCCTGGGAGCGGCGCATTCCTGGCACCGGGCCAAGCTGAGCCGCCAAGCCGATCCAAGCGAGGCCGCGCTGCACAGCCGCCTCGCTGCGCGGCTGGCCCAGGCCTGGGCGCATATGGAGCCGAAGGAGCCATTTGCCCTGAGTTCATGGCAATGGATGCCCTATGCCCAGGCGGCCTGGCTGCGCCTGCATCGCCCCGCCGTGCAGGAAAGCGACGGGCTGGCCGCCGTGACGCTGGATGCCGAGACCGACCGCCGCTGGCTGGGGAAACTGGGGATCAGGGTCGAGCGCCCGTGGCCCACGCCGCATGGCGAAGCCCGGATGACCCTGGACCTGGGCGTGCGCCGCCTGTGGGGCGGATCGAACTTGAGTAGCAGCCAGGCCTATCGGGCCGACCCCGGGCCGCGCTTCGAGGTCAAAGGCCTGCCCCTGCCGCATTACGCCCTGAGTCTGGATCTGCGCGTGCAGGCCCCCGTGGCACGGCGCACACACGCCGTACTGGCTTACACGGGCCAGCACGGGGGCGGGCAAAGACAGCATGGGATCTGGCTGGGGGTGTCGGGCAGTTTCCGATAAATCCTGTGGCCATTCTTCTGTTTTAGTGCCAGGCCAGGTGATGTATCATCGCGTTCATCCGATGAACATCGCCTGGCGCTTGCTGACCGTATCACAGCACGGCGGTAGCGTGTCTGAAATCCTGGAATCTTGCTTCATGGCCCACTATCAACACGAAACCGCCATCGTCGATCCCGGCGCGCAGGTCGGCGAAGGATCCCGCATCTGGCATTTCGTCCACGTCTGCGGCGGCGCCCGCATCGGCGCGGGCGTGTCCCTGGGCCAGAACGTCTTCGTCGGCAACAAGGTCGTCATCGGCGACCGCTGCAAGATCCAGAACAACGTTTCTGTCTACGATAACGTCACCCTGGAAGAGGGCGTGTTCTGCGGCCCCAGCATGGTGTTCACCAACGTCTACAACCCCCGGTCCCTGATCGAACGCAAGGACGAATACCGCGACACCCTGGTCAAAAAGGGCGCCACCCTGGGCGCCAATTGCACCGTCGTCTGCGGCGTCACCATCGGTGAATACGCCTTTGTCGGCGCGGGCGCCGTCGTCAACAAGGACGTCAAGCCCTACGCCCTGATGGTCGGCGTTCCCGCCCGCCAGATCGGCTGGATGAGCGAACACGGCGAACAGCTGGACCTGCCCCTGAGCGGCAACGGCGAGACCACCTGCGCCCATACCGGCGCCACCTACCGCCTGACCGATGGTCAGTGCGTCCGCCTTTGATTTTCATCTTACGTTCACCAACTACCATGCAATTCGTCGACCTGCAGGCCCAGTACCAGCGCCTGAAATCCGAAATCGACGCCGGCATCCAGCGCGTGCTGGCCCACGGCCAGTTCATCCTGGGGCCGGAAGTCGCCCAACTGGAAGAGCGCCTGGCTGACTACACCGGCGCCAAACACTGCATCACGGTGTCCAACGGGACCGACGCCCTGCAGATCGCCCAGATGGCCCTGGGCATCGGTCCGGGCGACGAGGTCATCACCCCGGGCTTCACCTACATCGCCACCGCCGAGACCGTCGCCCTGCTGGGCGCCAAGCCCGTCTACGTCGATATCGACCCGCGCACCTACACCCTGGATCCGGCCAGGCTGGAAGCCGCCATCACCCCCCGGACCCGTGCCATCATCCCCGTGTCCCTGTACGGCCAGTGCGCCGACATGGATGCCATCAATGCCATTGCTGCCAAGCACGGGCTGGCAGTCATCGAGGACGCGGCCCAAAGCCTGGGCGGCCACTATAAAGGCCGCAAGAGCGGCAATCTGTCCACCATCGCCTGCACCAGCTTTTTCCCCAGCAAGCCCCTGGGCTGCTATGGGGACGGCGGCGCGATCTTCACCAACGACGATGCCCTGGCCGTCGTGCTGCGCCAGATCGCCCGCCATGGCCAGGACCGCCGCTATCACCACATCCGCGTCGGCGTGAACGGCCGCCTGGACACCCTGCAAGCTGCCATCCTGCTACCGAAGCTGGCCGTGCTGGACGACGAAATCGCCGCCCGCCAGCGCGTGGCGGACACCTATACCCGTTTGTTCAATGCCGCTGGCATCCAGGCCACCCCGGTCATCGAAGCCCACAACGTCTGCGCCTGGGCGCAGTACACCGTGCAGATCGATGGGCGCGACGCCGTGCAGGCCGCGCTGAAGGACGCCGGCATCCCCACCGCCGTC
>Ga0265295_1003621_pt1 | contig 22158 bp, 34 predicted proteins | sample Munlansysbiofilm_FD_192503 | JGI IMG/M metagenome (GOLD analysis project Ga0265295, IMG submission 192503) | Leachate microbial communities from a municipal landfill in Southern Ontario, Canada - Methane capture system biofilm | ecosystem: Engineered > Solid waste > Landfill > Unclassified ...
CTTTAATTACAACATTTAAGAGTTCACTTTTTGGCATCATCTGTATAAAATCTGCTTGAAACGATCTGTATTCACCTTGTTTACGCATATCACCAATAAGAGATGTGTAGATACCGCCGTTGCGTGTAGCTTCTCTTTGATTAAGAAGCATAACCTGCGATTTTTCTAAAAATTCGTCAACTCCACATAATGAAGTATCTCCATCTACAGGCTCTTTTCCCCAAACTTGACCAGAATACTGAATCATGTTTGCATAGGGTGGATGAGAAAAACATATATCAGCTGGACGATGTAATTTACTAAGAACAAAATCTTTTGTAAAGTCATTGCCTTTATGTAGATCAAGTCCTACATATTCAATTCCCATGTCTTGGCACACTTCTCCACTTGTACCGCTACCTTCACAAACATCAACAAAAAGTTGAGGCTTGAAATGATTAACAAGATCAACGATAATATGGCCAGTTGTATTGCCACGCCAATTTGATTTCCCCCACTTTCCTCTATTTGGGTAAGACACTACGCTTTGCATAATTTATCTCCATTGGTATTTAAAGTATGCTCAAATAGTTCAATTGTGTAGTCAATATCTTCCTCATTGTTTCTAAACCAATCTAAAGCCTCTGAGGTAGAGTTAAAAGTTAACCCATCTCTATTGTTTTTATTGGCCCAATTAAGAAGGTATCTATGAGCTTCTTCATTAGAAGTAAAGCTCTCTACACTTTCTATTTCTCCTAAAACTGCATAAATAACTACTGTATGTATTTGATTTGGTTGATGATAGCTAGTCTTGCCATAGTTTTTTATACTTAAGAAGACTTCAATTGAAGAAGCGATTTTTTCACCTTGTTTCCATAACCACTCATAAGTGATTTGTCCTTTAAGGTAGTTAACTTCTTCAACAATATTTATCCACTCTCCATTAGCATCACTATAGCCACCCACTACCATTTTAATTGGTTTTTTAAAAGAGATAGTACAAGTATCTTCATACCATGCGTCTCTTTTAATTGCATAATCTCCAAAATCAGCTTTTAGCTTCTTTTTACCTCCAAGCATTCTTGAAAGAAGATATGCGCCACCATCATTATCAACTGAGTTTGAGTATCTCGTCCAACTAGCCTTGTTTGGAAAAACTCCATCCATTTCCTTTTCTAAATAGTCAATTAAGACAAAGCCATATCCGTCACAAGAACAGTCATGAGGGTAAGTTTTTTTTAATAGCTTTAAAGCCATTCCAAAATCTACCGCCTCAAATAACTGACAAGATGTTTTTCTTACTTCATTTTTCATGTTTTATCCTTTTAGTTAAAAGGACATAGCTATCCCAAGAGGGATAGTCTATATCCCTCTGGGATTTGTTAAAACAGACATACTAATCCTGTCCGAACTTAATCGGCGTTAGTGGATTGGTATGTAATTGTGATTATTTTTGTACTAAGAGGCTTGACTGGAGGTATTGTTATCTTGCTCTTCAGCTAAAAGGAAAACATAATAAGCAATTCCTAGTGCGATAGCAAAAGAAACAATAGAACTTATCATTTTTTCTCCTTTTTGATAACTTGAATAGCCTTCATTATAGCATAACTGGATACAAAAACAACAGGCAAATCGTAAAGATTTCCATGCAATGTTCCATAAGTTCCATTCACAAATAAACCAAATGAAACTATTTTTGCAAATTCAGCTTTTTCCTCTACATCAAGAGATCTAAATACTTTGCAAATATCTAAAATCTCTCTTAGTAAAAATTTTGCTAGTCTCTTTGCTTTAAGCAATAGCTTCTCCTAAAATGGAATTTCATCATCATCTATTTCAATTTCAGAGGCTTGTACTGAATTAGCACCATGATCTCTTTGATTGCTATGATATGATTGACTTTGTTCTTGATGTGAGTAATTTTGTGCACTCTCTTGAGGTTGTGGGGATTGCCCCTTATTATCAAGCATCTGTAAAGTTTCAACTACTACAGTGTGCCTACTTCTTTTTTGCCCACTTTGATCATTCCACTGTTCAAATTTTAATCTACCTTCAACTAAGACTTTAGAGCCTTTTTTTAGGTACTGATTAGCTATCTCAGCAGTTCGTCCAAAAAGAACAATGTCTATAAAGCAGACTTCTTCATTTTGCTCTCCCGTTTGAGATTTGTAGCGTCTATTTGTAGCAATACCTGCATTACATATAGCGCTGCCACTTTGCAAATACCTAAGCTCTGGATCTCTAGTTAAATTGCCTACTAAAATTACTTTGTTAAACATAATATTCTCCTAAAAAATAAGTGTACCTATCCCTTATGGGAGTAGGCACTAAGTACGAACTCCCAAAGGGAGAAAACTGAAAATAGAATATCCTCTGAACTTAATCAGTGTTGTGTTAAAACAATGAAATATTTAGGGATTTCTAATCTATTTTGAAGAAGATTAAAGGCTATTTGAGGTAGTTTTTACTTACTATCTAGCCTTATCGCATTGAGCAAACATTTGAAACTTTTTCATCTTTTTCCTTTTATCAGTTCTCTTATAAGCACCAATGGTGATACAAGAAAAAGTATTAATGTCTCATACCAGTTAAGCTTTGAAAGAGTTTTATAGTTAAACACTAAAAAAGATAGTGCTAAACCTAAAGCTACAATGCAATATAAACTGATAATTATTTTGACTAAATACATTCTGCATCCTCCTCTTTTTGCCAGCAAGTTATTAATTCTAGGCCATTTAGTCCTAGTTTTTTAACAACTACAGTGACTTTATAGTATGGATGAGTATAACGAAGTTTTTCCCCAGCCTTAGCTTTTTCAAAAGCTTTTTTCAATGCTCCTTCTAGTCTTGGTAGATCTTCTTCTGAAAATCTTTGTAGAAGTCTTTCTTGAAAATGGCTAGTTTCAATAACTTTTATTTTTAAACTTTTTGTCCAGTTAGACAAAAATAATTTAAATTTTCTCCACATAATTACTTCCTTTGAGCAAATACTAAGACTCGCCCATAGTGGGGAGTCTCAAAAAAAGACTCCCCTATTGGGAGTAACTAATAGCTTGTAATTGATTTAAGTTCTAAAAAATCTGTTAAGTCAAAACTTTCTCTTGGAATTGGAAAACTATTTAAAGCACAAACTGATTCCCAGTCAATAACTTTAATTTTTTCAGCAATACCATCTAGTTGATTCTCCATCCGCTCGTTAAAGACAAAACCACTCTCATCAAAGTCACCACAAATTAACACTTTTAATCCTTCAAACAGTTGTAAATCTTTATCTCTAAAGAGATCTCCTGCACTGCCTGGTGTTACCGCCAAGTAGCCATTACCAACTGCATTAAGAAGATCTTTGTGTCCTTCTGTAATTAAGACCCATGATGTTTTGTTTGTGCCTTTTAAAGAGTGTAAATTAAAAGGACACTTGTTTCTTTCTTTGGAGAAGAGAATTTTTGGAAGATTTTTTATTGGCGCATTTGAGTATTTAGCTATTGTGACCCAAGAGTTATCAATGTCAAAAATAGGTATCATCAATCTATCAGATTGAGGAATGTATCCTATTTTAAACTGTTGTATTAGCTCTTTGCGCTTATTCCAGCTTTTTATTGCTGGAAGCAACGCATCAATAAGCTTTTTAAACTTATTAAAGTTCTTTCTTCTAGCTTTCTCAAATTGACTCAAATATTTATGATCTATTGGAGGTTTGTTATTGTTTTCAATAGGCTTTTTATACTCTGGAAAATTTCCACTTAAATCAAGTTTGGTGATATTCTCCACTATTTTCTTAGCTTCTTGAAAACTTACCCCTTGTAGTTCTTTTATAAAATCAATTACATCTCCATACCAACCATCAGTCCATCTCTTAATTTTTCCATTTTTGTTAATAGAAGAATCAGGAGTGTCTTTAGAGTTCCAATGAAACTTGAAATTCCTAAAAACCTCAAACCCTAAATGAGATAGAATTTCAGCTGTTTCTTGCTGTCCGATGTACATTAAATTCCTCCAAGTATAATTTTGTTAGAATGTGTTAAATAAAAAAAAGGATAGATAATGCATTTCCTAAAAAAAAACATTAATTCCATTTTTATCTCAACACTTCTGCTTTATATGTTTCTAGCAGTTATAAATAAACACACTCAGTTAGCACTATTTTCTATCGCAATTGCAGTAATTGCAATATTTGTAGTAGTAAAAAAAGAGTGGATTATTCGTAACTTTTGGCATTATTTTTAAGAAACAGAAGCAATGTAAATTAATAGGTGTATATAGATAGCAACTAGGATAAAAAAGAATATCCCCATAGCAATTTTTAAAATAAGCCACAACTGCTTAACTACTGGACTATCCCATTTTCCAATAAACTTATATAAAGCCAACAAGCTAACTGAATAGATAGCGACTGTAAGCAGTGCCAAAGCTTTTAGATATAAAATACTAAAAGCCATAACCGCTACTGGGATAATTTTTCCCCAAACTACTACTTTTACCTCTTCGATTGTCATATTTTTCATTTTTATCTCCTTTGAAAAAAGAGATAGCAATACCCCCATAGGGATAAAAGCTATCCCTATGAACTGGGTAATTAATATATTTTTAATATAGAGAAAGGATCACCTTTGATAGTTACCTCTTGGGCAACATCAGGGTATTTTTCCCTTAAGTCATCAAGTGATATTCTCTCTTGACCTCTTCTGTTTTGAATAGAGATTGAAATATCTCCACCTGCTGCACTGGTTGCATTAATTGATTGCATAAAAGCTAAAAGATTTTCTCTGATAGCTTTAGCCTCTTTTGAACTTTGTGAAAGTTCTTTTGCTCTTTGAGCTAAAGAGATAACTTCTTCTGGAAGTTTTTTTGCATTTTTCTGCAAAGATTCACAAGAGTTTTTATATAAACAAAAACCGCAAAGATCAGTAACTTCACCTTTTGGCTCTTGCTTATTTTGTATGCAATCCCAAAGAGTTTGAGCTCTTTTTTGTGCAACAGCAACATATGCTTTATTGTATGGAATCATAAACTCTTGTATTTGGCCAGAATTTACATCTATAACTACTATAATTGCTCTATTTATAGGCTTTTTAGCAGTTATTTTTAATTGTTCCATCTGTAAAGCTACTTGAAAAAGCCAAGATTCTCTAGGCTTATTATTGGGTAGTGGAGAGCTAATACTCTTACACTCAATAATCACAAGCTCATTAGGCCATTCAACAACAAAATCGATATGGCTTTTCATATAATTTAATTCGCCTGCGCCCTTTGTTTCTACTTGTTTGTAAAACTTATACTTCTCTTTTAAAGGGTTGTGTTGCAATCCTTGTTCAACAATGCTTTCTGCGTTATGTCCTCTTTGGAAAACAACTAGCTCTTTTAGAGAAAATTCTCTTTTCTTTGTTTTTTCAAAATATACTTTTTTTAAGCATTGACCCACATCGCTAGCCCCAACATATTTAGACCTATCGCCTAATTCCGTGTTGTTACTATTTGCGTGTTGTAAGCCTTGCTCTAAGAATTTTAAAAAACTCATCTGTTTCTCCTTCTAAAAGGGAAGCAGTATCCCATAGGGGATACTTAAACTCCCCTATGGGTTAAGTTAATAATTAATTCTAAAAAAGACTCCCTTCTGCCAAATATTCCTCCTTGTAGATTGCATTATTTAGACTTGTTTGATTTTCAAGTCTTGTAATAGCAACTTTTGGAGTAGCTTTAAGTCCACCTCTTTGAAGTTTTTGTACTAAAGAAGGCTCAATTTGAGCTTCATAAGCTTCATCTACTTCGATTTCAATTTCAAATACAACTTTATACTTTTGGATATTTCCAGAAGTTTTTCGTGGTTGTATTGTCTGTTTTGGTTGAGGTGGTTGTTCTTTTGGGGTAGGAGTAGTTTCTTTTGGTTTATTTAGTGTTTTTAATCTTTTAATCTCACTATCTAATAGCAAGTTGAGTGAGCTTTCGTAAACCTCGTCCTTAGTTTTAAGAAAGTGATCTACATTGAGTCTTGTAAGAGGTGCTGTAAGCCCTGCTTTATAGCAGCGACCCTCAAGTTCCAATAATCTAGTGTTAACTAAATCTTGCAACTTTTTAACCTCAATCACTCTTTTTTCTATCTCATCCATTGCTTTTTTAGCAATACCTGTTTTATTTAGGTTTGAAAGAATTGCTAAGTCTTCAACATTTACTGTTTTAAACTCATCTTTTATTTCAAATTTAAGATAGTTGCTTGAGAGCTCCTTTTTTAAAAGAATTAAACACTCCTGTTTTTTCTTATTATCAAATACTTCAACTTGACTTAACAGTCTTCCTCTTGATTTCTGGCATATAGCAATTAAAGATTTACACTTTGTATCAAATTTGTCAATTGGAACTTTTAGTTCCTTGATTCTTTCTTTGCGAAGCGTATCTATTTGCTGTGAGATCACATTAATCTGTGTAGCCATATTTTTAGCTGTTTTAACTGAATCCTCATCAACTAAAAGATCATACTTTTTAAGTTCTGATCTGAGTTGAGTTTCAATTACTTCAAAGTTTGCAGTAATTAAAGGTAGAGTTGATTCAACAACTAATGAAGGAAGAGAGTTGAGGTTTGTGTTTTTTGCACTCATATTAAGCTCCTATTGCTCTATAGTTCATAGAGTAACTATGCGAATAGTTACAAGACAACAATGATTTTTCATACCACTCTTTAATATCTAATAGAGTAGCTTGTACAGGAAAATCTCTCCTTATAAAGGCCTCAATGGCTTTATCGCTCGTGTTTATGCTTGTAATAGCATTGTTGTACACTTCGGAAAAGGGGTAGTTGGTTATTATCTGTCTTCTTAGACAAATAATTGCTTTTTTCCAGCTTGACTCGTCAAACCAAGTACCATCCTTTTTGATGCGTAATGAGCCATGACATGAACCATAAGGTGCTTCCACCCATTGGCTAAGCCAGTTGTCTTTTTTTCTTGAAGAACTCACTCTTTCAGAGCGAGCTATACAAGCAATATCTGGAATATCCTCACCTTTCCAAAGATATAAATCAGTTGGAGTGAGTATATATAATTTTGCAATTCCATCGTAGTCTTTATGAGGTTTATTGTGCATCCATAATATTGTAGTTTTCATGTTTTTTCCTTTTATTTTAAAAGGATATAGCTATCCCCAGAGGGATAGTCTATATCCCTCTGGGATTTGTTAAAACAGACATACTAATCCTGTCCGAACTTAATCGGCGTTAGTGGATTGGTATGTAATTGGATTAGTGAGTGTGGTATTGGAAGGTTTTAATTTTAGTGCAAAAAATTGTGAATATAGTACCAATACCTTAAGAGTATTGAACTAATTATTTTTTTGTTAATCTTTATGTATATCGCTTTTGCAAGAGTCTAAGTCTTTAATAAAAGCAATCATTACCGCCATTGTGGATAACATCATAATAACTACTACTATTTCATTACTCATGTTCTTCCTCCAATTTATCAAGTAACAACTTGATTTTTATATGCGATTTGATTATAACATATAGAAATACTAAAAACAAACAAACTCCAATAGCTTGTAATACAGCACTTGTAGTCTCTTCCTTAACAAACCATGTGGTTAAACCTGCGCATAGTGCAACAAGTATTCCAATCATAGTTTTTAAGTAGTCTATTTCCTTTTCCAATCTCTTTGTTTTACTCATTTTACTCCTTCTAGTTTGTATAGAGGGAGTACTAGCCCCATGAAGGGGAGTATCCCCCCATAGGGTTAGTTAAAACAAGCTTTATTTGTTAGATAAGCTATAAACAAAAAAGCCAGCTCCTGCGAGTACGACTGATCGTATTACTAGAACTGGGCTTACTGCTGTATTGTTAACTATTGAAGTGACAATACCGCCAATGAATAGCTTAGAGCTATCTAATAGATAAGATCCTAATTTTTTGTATATTTTTTTCATCTCTCATCCTTTTATTGAGTTTAAAAGGAATACGATCCCTGTGAGGGAAAGTATCCCTCTTAGGGTTAGCTCAAGTGAGCAGCATTGTTTTAAACACTAAGATGTTTTTTAATAGTCTTTTTTACGCTTTGTGTTGACCTTTTTTTCAGTTAAGATAAAAGTCAGAAGTGCAAAAGCGATTCCAGTAATTATCTCTAACACCGAATCTCCTTTAGCTTATATTTGATTTTTTGTTTAGCTTGTGAGCTTGATAAGCTAGTAGGATGCCAGCTAGTAATAGTAGAAATTCTATTAGCATTTCTGTTCTCCTTCCATCTTGTCGTTGGCTTCAATTATACCATATAGTGCCACTACTAAAAGTAATAGATTGAAAATACTAAAACTTTGTGTTACACCATATAGGCTGTTCACAAAAAGACCAAATAGTCCATCTCTTAAGTTCCTTGGATTATTAAAAGCTTTTTGAAGTTTTCTTTTCATTTAATCAAGTCCTAAAAATCCAATTCGCCTTGAGTGCCACCACTTTGCTTTGCAGCACAATAATCTTCCACCATCTTCAAAAGATTTTCTTTATTATCCAAATAGCTTTGGAGTTTTGAAGTATCTTTTGAGCTAGCCTGTAAAATATTTTCCACAAAATCCTTAATCTCTCCATTTTGAAGACCAGAATCTTTCAGTATCTTAGTCATCTCTTTTGCAGGATTGCTTGGTTTTTGAGGAGGAATAACAACTATTTCAGGCTTTGGCTTTTTAACTTCCTTTGTTTCCATTTCTGGATCTATAGGCATGGTGTATTTGCCATTGTTAATGGTGAAATTAAGTCCTTTAAGAGTTTTTGCATTATTAAACACATCTCCACTTAAAGTAGCTACGCCGTTTTCTATGGTGTACTCTAATCCCAAGTCTTTGATAGATTTGGCCATTTCTTTGTTAAAAAGAATCTCTTCCGTATGAGCATATGACTCATCAGGTGCATCTTCTACTATTCCTGCATCTACAGACATGATTCCATCAAGTCCATAGACCGCATCTAGTAACTGAAATTCTGCAACTTTTTCTACCATTACCGTTGGCATTGTTGCCCAAAATTTGGTTATTTCACCTTCTTTTTTGGTTTGCTTGTAAATTGAAAAAGCAGCTTCTTTTCTAACAGTTTGCCCTTCAACTATAAGCTCAGCCCATCCAACAAGATCTTTCTCTTCACTCCACTCAACTTTACCATTCTTAATTGAAAGTTTAGGTGTATTTTTAAACATATGGCCAGTTGTAGGGGGAACTTTCATTCCCTTTCTTCTAGCAATTGCTCTAGCTCCTTTACGACCTATCATTGGCTCATATTTACTAACCCATTGTGCAGGTTCATTATGGCCAGCAATATTCACTCGTCTTGGAACAAAATAAATATCTTTGAGTATGGGGTTTAGACCAGCTTGTTTTGAAATCTCTAAACAATACATTAGATCTTGATCGCTAATACCTACGGCAAGTTGATTTTTAATAATCTCAACTTGCTCTGTTGTCATAACTGTGTTGGAAAAAGCAGACTTAACAACTTCAGTTCTTGTTGCTGTAGTAACATTTGACATATTGTCTCCTTGTTTTCTTCAAGCAAAAAACATCTACCATATATACATATATTAATAACTAAATCCCTTTACTTAGGCATATCCTTGATGATAGCTGGTGAAGTATTAATATAGTGTGGTAGTGAATTATGAATGAAGAAGTAGTTTTAAAAACCTAAATGGTTTTCATGAACCGACTAAGGAGTAAAAATTGAACAGTAGTATGGCTATGTAAGCCGATACGATCTATTTCACTCGTTTTATCGGCTCACAAAAGCCATTATGTATATTAATTTAAAGCAAATTTAGAAAAAGGAGAGTGTTAGCTCTCCTAGTTCACTTAAGTTACTTAAAGAAGTGTTTTTGTAGATTGATTTATGACTGTGGTGTTTTTTTGTAGCCCATGAGATAAAGACCAACTACCGCAAAGGTGACAACACCTATTGCTGCAATAGTAAAAATTAATATCTCCATCTAAAGCTCCTCTAACTCATCTATTTTACGATTTATTGTCAGTAAAATAATTATAGCCAAAGTGAGTAATATGAGCAAGAGCACAACTGTTACAGCTAGTAGCCAACTTGACATAGCATGCGCTTGTGTAATTGACCAGCCTGATACACCAATAAAAGTAGTCATTATAAATCCAGCTAAAAACTTCATAAAGTCAATCTGCGCTTTGATTTTGTCTATTTGAGCCATAGCGTTCCCTTATGTTTTCTAAAGGAAAGAACAATATATTTATAAAAAAAGTCATGAGTTTTCCAGTAGAAATTATCAAACTTTTTAAAATCTTCTATAAGTTCTTGTATGCTCTTGCTCTCAACATCATTTCTCATTTCACGCTCCTTGTAACCCACAAAAACTAAATCAATATAAACAATAATCCATTATCCCTTACAGGGCATATTCCTTAGAATAGCTGATAATAGATATTTGATTTGTTTAATTGTTAGATAGTTTAAATGAGTAGATTTATAAGTCTTGGACTTATGTAAACCGATTAGGAGCAATATGAATAGTACTATGGCTTTGAAGCCGACTATTTACCCATAAAGAGCTAATCGGCTTATATAAAGCCTTTGTGTGTATTAAGTAATCATTTTAAATTCTATAATGCCTATAAAAGGTGAAGGTACATTAATACCACAAAATAGAAAATAATGATCATTGTTTCATTTGTAGATACTTACTGGAAACTATTCCTGTAAGTAAATATAGACTAGCTATAGCCTATATGTTTTCTTTGAAGATTCTTTTATGATCTTTACTATGAAGTCAAAGGGGAAAGACCCAAATTTACTCTATCGAAAGTAGAGTGGCGTTTACATAGTTAAACGAAATAAAATTAAAAAACAGTTTATTATACCATAAGTTTTTGAAATCAAGAAAAATAGTTCATATTGCGTTTTGCAATGTTTTTTCTATTTGGAGTGACTTCCAGCCCTTTTGGCTCTACTCATCGCAATCAACTAAAACCTCACACCCTTTTTCTTCTTTTTTGAAAAACTGTTCAGTCTCTTTTCCAAAATCAAAGAAATTGCCAGTTGCTCTCTCTAGTGTAAGACTACTTTGTTCTCCCCCAACCAAAAAACTCTTCTGTTCAAAGTACTCTTTAATACTGCTTGGTCCTTCAACAATCAAAACCTCATCGTTTTTCACAATTAAAACAGGAACTCTTTTGATTTTTAATGCACTAAGTAACATCAGAGCTGATTTACTCTCCTCAACTAAAACCTCATCGCATTCAATTCCCTCTTCTTCAAAGAACTCTTTTGTCTCTTCACAAAACCTACAACCTGATGAGCTTATCATTGTGTACTCTTTTTTAAACTCTAAAGTTTCATCATCAAGAAAAACTGAATCGACTTTCAAGATTAAAAAAGCAAACGCAACAGTTATTGGAACTGCTAGCGCAGCTAGTAAAAACATAGGAGTTTTTCTAAGCTGCCAGAAGACATTAATTAAAAACATAATAGTTATTTGAAGCCAGATAAAGAAACAGTAAACACAGAAGATTCCATTTTTGAATTGGAAAAACAGAATTGTTGATTCAAATATAATCCCTAAAAGCAAAAATGATAGAAACAGCTCTTTACGAGCATGAAAGACTACTAGGATTGCTGCATAGAGAAGTCCAAGCAGATTTAGGGCCATTTCGGGAATGAGAATCAGCTCTGTTGTTTGTGTGCATCCATCAGTTGAACAGCTCTGTCCTGCAAGAAGAAGAACTATGTTGATTATGATGTAAATAAAGAGAAACGATGAGGTTGCTTTGTTTAGTTTTAAAAGCATCTTGTTTCCTCTAGCAGGTTCTCATCTTCAAAAATGTTCCCTTCACAGTTAGTTAGCATTTCTTTTCTTCTTGCGTTCCACACCCTAAACTTAAGCTCTCTCATTTTATCTCCTTGTTTACTCTAATATGAAAAACTTACTATTTTTAGAATTATCTTCTATAAACCACTTTGCTCTTGTGAGGGTCACATAGTATAAATTTGCTTCCTCTATTGGATTCATTTTTCCCTCTTTAGTATCAGCAAAAATTGCATCTAAAGCTGGAAAGTCATTTTCTATTGAAATTGCATCAAACTCTAAACCTTTTGAAATATGCGCAGTTACTAGATGGACTCTATTCTCCAAATTAGCTGAATGGTAGGCTTTAGATGCAGTCTTATAGAGCCAACCAAGTCTTTTACCATATCGTTTTGCAACTGATATTGATCCAGAAAGCTCAATATCATTAGTAGTAGCTGCATACTCTTTTAACTCTTCCTCATCCTTAAAGGACAATAACCACTTAAAGTTTTCTCCAACTTTTTCTTTTTTACCATTAAGGAAAGAATCGATGGCAAAGGGAAGTCCAAATATAGCTTTAGGATTTTTCAAAAGCTTGTAGTTCTTTGCAGTCTCTCCTAAAACCTCAATTATTTTAGCGTTCGTTCTGGCTATAACTGCACTACTGTTATTCTCTGGAGAGCCAGTAGCTAAAGAGACAATCGGAACTTTTTCACCTTTAAAGTGTTTTAACACAAAATTTGCCATATCCACAACAGGCTTAGAGCATCTAAAGGTTGTTGATAGGTAAAATGAATGATCAGCTTTTATTTTAGACATCGCATCATTTGCGCCCCTAAAGCCATAAATTGCTTGATGAGTATCACCTACTAAAACTTTTATACCTTTAGTCTTTAAGAAAATATCTAGTACTACATCATTTGTATCTTGCGCCTCATCTAGTAAAACTAAATCATACTTATCAAGCCCATGATTTTTTAGTAGTTGAAACTTTTTAAGATAGTAGGAGTGGGTTATTGGTATCTCTCCATTTTCCATTTTTTCATAAAGCCTTATGGCATATTGATTTTCATCCCCACCTAGAGGAATTTTCTCTTTAGAGCTGTTAAAAAAGCTATTTAATATTTTTAAAGCCCCATGAGCTTTTTCTATGTCAATTTTAAGTATGCTTGCCACTTCAATAGGCTTATAATCATCCCCTACTATTTTATTCTTAACAATAGCCTTGTAAGCAAGGGAGTGTGTTGTAAAAATATGTACATTTTTTGGGAATTTTCTTTTGCTTTCCGCGACTATAGAGTTGTTAAAAGCTAAATAGAGAATCCTTTTTTGTGGAAGGGCTTTAGCAATTTGAATTAATATAAAAGTTTTACCTGTTCCAGCAAAAGCATTGATTTTGATTATTTCTCCACTTTTAGCATTTACCACACAGGTTATAATTCCGTTTTGCTCAATAGTTAAGTTCATTTTTTTCCTTTATTGGTACTATGGAGCAATTAAGATCAATTCTCTCAAGATAACTTTCTATTGGTGCTGGTGTGCCAAATAAAAATCCTTGTAGGTAATCTGCGCTTGCTTGAATAGATATATCCATAATCTCTTTTGTCTCTACAAATTCAAGAATAACTTTTTTATCATATTTTTTAATGATGTGGATAAGCATATGAAGTGTGCTTCTTGCATCAGGATTTTCCTCTACATCTTTTAAAAGCTCACCATCTACTTTTACAAACTCAAACAACTGATTAGCTTTGTTTAATTGATTAATAGTTGAATAGCCTGCTCCAAAATCATCAATTGCAAAACGGTAGCCATATTTTTTTAAATTAACTATTTTTTCTTTAGCTGGAGCAGTTAATAAAGCTGTTTCTACTATCTCTATTATTGTTCTTTTTGGATCAAGCATACTATTTGCGTTTATCGCTAAATCTTCTAATATCTTATCAATACCTTCTACTATATCCCCAGTAGTTAAATTAATAGAAAAGGATAGGCTTGGGTATCTCTTTTGAAGATTTATAATATTGCTTATTACTAATTTTGTCATTTGATAGCGTTGTATGTCTGTAATATCTGCTAAAAATTCTCTAGGGGCATAAGTAACTCCATTGTAAGTAACCCTGCTTAATACTTCAAAGAAAGCTAATTTATGAGTTTTAGCACAAACTATTGGGTGTACATATTGATGTAAGTGTTCTTTTATGAATTTTGAAAAGAGTCCTGTCATCTTTTTTCCTTGTTTAAATCAGCATGGGTACTATTGCTAGACTTAGACTGTAGATCAACTAGATACTCTTTAAGTACATGTAGTGTTTGTATATTTCTAGGGTGCTTTATTTTATTAATTGCAGCTCTTTCAATGTTTCTTACCCTTTCAGGAGATATTCCTAAAATCTTACTAATTTCTGAATAGCTGTAATATCCTACATCACCGCTTGTAGTCTTATTATTCAAATCTAATCCTTCCTAAATCAATCTATTAAACATGTAAAGGAATAGCTCTCTCAAGCTCAAATATACACTCTGGATACCTTTTGGCATCATGGTAATTTACTTGCTTAATTTTGACTTCTTTAATAGAGCCTATCTCCATTAAAAAGAGAAGTTTTTTTACTATCTCTTCTTTTTGCTTACTGCAATAGAGAAAAAAAAGATTTCCTAGTTGCTCAATCCTTCCATCAAGAATTTTTTCAACTAAAATCACCCTTTTTAAGTTTTCTATATTTGTTAAGTAAAAAGAACAAATAGCTCCATTTTCATGTTGTTTTATTTGGCTTTTAATTACTGGCAATAAACTGCTACTCATTTTTATCTCTTTGTGTAAATACAAGTTTTGTTAAGTGTGTAGTTTTATAAAGTTTATTGTTATTACTCTTGTACTCTTTAAGAGCCAAGAGAACTTTTTTTGAATATGAGTTGTTTTTTCTTTTTCCGTTATAACAGTTTATGCCTTTTTCCGTGTAGCCATATTTTTTTAGACAACCATGAAGCAAATGAGCGCCAACAGCTATATTGGTGTTAACATCTAGCAGACTAGATTGTTTAATTCCATACTCTTTTTCTAGTTTTTTAAAATGAATACTATTGATTTGCATTATTCCCACATCAATAGTTCCATCACTATTTTGCGCTATAGCACTTGGATTAAAATTACTTTCAACTTTTGCAATAGCCCAAAGTAATTGAGGGGGTACACCAAAAAGCGTACCGTATTCATCAAATAAACTTTGGGCATATAAACTACTTGTTAGAATAATTACAATGCTAAAGTGCTTTAATTTTCTCAAGCAGTTCTCTTTGCTTAGGAATTTCTTTTCGATACTCCTTAATTAAGGCATCTTCTTTATAGTCTCTTTTTACAATTTTAGAGATTTGTTTTAAAGAATCTGCAAATTCCACTATAGCTTCTCTAAAAAGCAGTTGTGCTTCCATATTGTTCGTATCTACAATATTTGCTCTTTGCCCAGCTCTTCTATTTGTGTAAAACATTCTTTCTACTGCCCAACTCATAGAGAGAACGGTTGCCGCCTCTGCATTACTAGGATTAAAAACCATAGCACCAAATTCGCTAGCAGCTTCAGCTCTTCGCTTTTTAGCCTCTTCGGCTCTTACAACTCTTTCTCTTCTTAGCTCTTCTTGAGTCTTTTCAGGCTCTTTAGTAGCTTTTGAATCAGCCATATCTTTCTCCTTTATGTCAAAATTTCACGCATTTTACAATAAAAGCATTTTTTTCTTGCAAGTAGTTTCAAAAATCACTTACAAATCAAATCATTTTTTATTATATATTGTGAAAAACTATTCCATTTGATAAAATAAATAAAAAAAGGGGTAAAAAAGTGTGCATTGAAGAATATAAAGAAATTGAGATTAAATATCATGCTATTAAGCGTTTCTCTAAGAGAGCTGGCGTACCTATTAGAGGGAGAAATAGAAACAACTCTCCTTTGAAAAGAAAGCTAAAAAAAGCAATTGAGTATGGAGAGCTTATTCAAAACGATAGAAAAGAAGCGAGATTGCTTCTTGATGATTTTATATTCGTATTAAAAAAGGAAAATGACAAGCTAGTCTTAGTAACTGTTAAGACAAGCTCAATTAGTGAGTTTGATTACTACAAGAGAGGCAAAAGAAGAGTGCATCACAATAGGCAAAAAGCTTCTTGTGCACCATAAGGAGAAAAAGTGTCAAAAAATCTAGCAAATGTAATTGATTTTACTGATTGGAAAAAGGCCAAAAGAAGAGCTAAAGAAAAGAGGCAAGCAAGACTTTTTAGCTCACTCTTAGCCTTTTGTGTTGTAATTATTGCCTCTCTTTGCTGGTATATCTCTTAAAGTAAACTAAATGAAAGAGAGTTTAGTATTTACCCCAATTACTAAAAGAGATAGTAAAGAGAAGATCTATAAGTCAAATATTTTAGTAAATGGTAAATATGATATTACTCTAGTTCAAGCTAGATTCATTGCGTTCATGAGTAGCTTTATAAATGCTTATGATGAAGATTTTTTAACTTATGAAATCAGCGCAAGTGAAGTGCTAGAGTTTTTAAAAGTAGAAAGAGCAAATATAAACTGGCTTGAAAAAACTCTTGGTAAGCTTTTAAGAACAATAATTACTCTAAGAGATGATGAGAGAGGTTTAGCTGCCACTACATTTTTATCCTATTTCTACCTAGATAGAAAAACCAACAAAATTCAAGTAAGGTTTGACGCTTCAATTAAGCATTGCTATGTACAGCTTAAAAACAATTTCACCCCTTTAAAACTAAATAGATATATTGAATTTACAAGCATTTACTCAATTAGGTTTTACGAATGGTTGGAATACAACATAAGACTTTATGACAAATATAAAAACAGGATGTATAGCAATATTGAAATAGATGTAGATGAATTAAAAAATAAGATTGCTGCAAAATATAATGACAAAAAAGGAGATTTCTTAATCCCTAAGAGTTATGAAGAATTTAGAGATTTTAAAAGAAAAGTCTTAGAGCCTGCAAGAAAGGAATTAAAAGAAAAGAGTGATATATATTTTGAATATGACGAGATTAAGAATGGTAAAAAGGTTGAAAAAATAATAATTAATATCTACAAAAATGGTGAACGAATTAGTAAAGAGTTTGCCAATAAGAAAAGAACTTACCTTTTAACTTCTAATAGTAGAAAAATAATAGCTCAAGAGCAGATAAAAAGAATTGTTGAGAGAACTCCAAATATTAAAAAAAGAGTTAGCTACGAACAAGAGCTCTTCCAAAGAGCTATGAGTGGAACATTGAATTACGATAGAGACCTGGAAGAGATATTAGAAAAAATAAGCATGGACGAAATTTCAAAAACACAAATCAAAAGGAGTGTGAAATGAAAAGAATTGACTTTGACAAAAAAAGATACCCAGCTAAGACTCTTACTCCAAAAGAGTGGAGCAAGCAGAGAATAGCTGCTGCTAAAAGAGCACTCAAAAAGGAAAAAGAACGAGCAGGGCTATTTCCAGAACTCATGCGGTTTAATAGTGCTGAAGAGAGGATGGAGCAGGCTGATTCAAATTTTTTAGAAAGAGTTGTTTTTTATCGAAAAAAGATAGCAGATGATTGGTTTCAATCGTATGGAGTACCCGAAGTTGAAACGATCAATTACGGTGTTTCGATAGATAAGTTGGCAGAGATGCTTGAGTCTGGAAAGCTCCGATTCGACGTTTAAGTTTCAGAGGGTCAAATAGGTCATTTCAACCTAATTTTACGAAGGCCCCTTAATATTAATTGTGTTCATATAAATAATTATGCTAAAATTTTTAAAAATAAACATTAAAAGGAGACTTTCGTGTATGTTAAAGAATTTCGTGAAAGACTAAATTTAACTCAAACCGAGTTGGCTGGCATTATTGATATTGCCCAAACTACTATTGCTAGATATGAAAATGACAAAGTTAAGCCAACATCAACTGTATTATTCAAATATATTGACAAACTTAATGCTAATCCAAATTTTCTATTTCTAGGACATGAACCACACTTATTGAGTAATTTACCAGAATTAAACTCAGATAATACAAATTTACTAAATGATTTAACACTTATGATGCGTCAGGGCGAACTTAAAGAAAAACTGACAAAAATTTTCATTGATGAAATTGTTCAAAAGTTTGAAAAAGGAAACGACTCACCTGCTATTAAGCTTCTTGAGATTGTAAAGATGGATCACCATATAAAAACCAGACCTTTTCTATTTTTATACTACATTTTTCAGCTTATAAAAAAAGATTTTACTGACTCTGAAAAGGAAATTAGCAATTACAAGCAGTATTTAGGTGATATTATTACAAACTATAAAGTAATTGCTTGGAAAAATCAACCTATTTTTACTAAAAGAATGAAAAAAGACATTAGAGACTTTCTAGATGTTAAACTGACTGAAAAAGAGTGTGAGGTTCTTGTAAAAAATTATGAAAGTGCTCTTGAAGCTTTAGAGAAAAAAATGCCACCTACAATGATTAAATACCATAGAAAAATTATTAGCGATTGGGTAGTTCACATTTAATAGAAAATTGATCAAAAAAACCGCTTAAGAAAACTATTGATTTTTGCCTTATAAAAAAGTCACCTATGATGAAAATGCACCTTATAAAAAAGTCACGATAGCTTATAAAAAAGTCACGATAGAATGAAAAAAGCTTATAAAAAAGTCACCGTATCTTATAAAAAAGTCACGATAGAGTTGCCATACGCCCCTTCAAATCGACTTTTGAGCTTCGTATAATAAGATAATAGTACTATGTAAAATAAGATAAATACCGCGCGCATGAAGAGAACTTCAAAAATTTAAGTGAAAAATCCGTTTAAGAAAACTTTTGATTTTGCCTTATAAAAAAGTCACCTTTAGTTGCAAAACTGAAAAACTACTGAAAAGATTAACTCTAAAAGATTTATTGAGTTTTTTCTTTAAAAGATTTTGATTAAAAGAATTGTTTCTTTGATTAATCTTTACCTTTTACTGGGAATAATGTCTTTTGGTTTTTGCCAATAAGAAGAAGAGTTGTTGTGAACTACCCAATCGCTAAAGACGATTAGGCTTCTTGCTTCATAGTATCATAGCTAGTTACAACTCCATAGGAAGATGTAACCCCACTAGAGGATACTCCACAAGCATAATCGACAGTCCCTGCCGAATTTCTATTATCAGTTTGTCCTAATCCGTAATTTCTAATATTGATTGAGGCATTTATATCTCTATCGTGATAAGCGTTACATTTAGGACAAGCAAACTTTCTTATATGAAGTGGTTTTTTGCCAGTACTTAAGCCACAGTTTGAGCATATTTGAGAAGATGGAAACCATTTGTCAATCTTGATGATAGTTTTACCCCTCCAAGCTGCTTTGTACTCTAATTGTCGCGTGAACTCACCCCATGCTACATCACTAATTGATTTGGATAGTCTTCTGTTTTTAACCATACCTTTTATATTTAAGCTCTCAAGAGTGATAATATCATACTGATTGGTTATCTCATTTGATATTTTATGCAAATAGTCTTTTCTTGAATTGTATATTTTAGTGTGTAGCTTTTGAACTTTTCTTAGTTGCTTTATATAGTTATTTGATTTAGGAGTAGCATCTCCTTTCTTTCTACTATGTTGTTTTCTTGATAGATCCTTTTGAAGTTTTTTAAGTCTTTGTTCATGTTTTTTTATATGTTTAAGGTTTGGATATTTTACATAGTCACTTGTAGTGATTAGTGTCTCTATACCTACATCTAAACCAACTGCATTTTTTGCTTTAACTGGCTTAGGCATAGGTATATTATCTTCAACTAAAATACTTATGAAATATTGATTATTTACTCTTGAGATAGTTGCTTGTTTTAACATTGCATCTTTGGGTATATCTCTATGGAATTTAGTTTTGATACCCTCTTTTGTAAACTTTGGTAAGTATGTTCTATTGTTTGCTATTTTAATATTTTGTGGAACTGTGAAGCTTTGCCTGCTGTTTTTCTTTGACCTATATCTTGGATAACCACCAAGCTTTTTGAAAAATCTTTGATATGAGTTGTCTAGCTCTCTAAGAGCCATTTGTAAAGATTGACTTCCACACTCATTTAACCACTCATACTCTTTTTGTTTTTTAAGTTTTGTAAGTTCTCCTTGTGTGACTAGGTAGTTAACTTTTTTACCTTTTGCATACTCTTTTTGTCTGTAATCTAAGAAGTAATTGTATAAAAATCTTGTGCTTCCAAAGTGCTTTTCAATTAGTCGGATTTGAGTTTTTGTTGGATATATTCTATATTTGTATGCTTTTAACATTGACTCAACTCCTTTCTAGTCTATTTATAGCATTATTATTATAATATTATAAATAAAGCAATAGTGTAGAGAGAAAGATTGAAAAATAATCAAAGAAAACTATATGGCTATCAAGCTACAAATAGAGCAAAACATAATTTGAAAGTTCACTTGATTTTAGTTTGCAAGTATAGAAAGAAGCTGTTAGTTGGAAATATTAATAAACTAATAAAAAATACAATATATGAGATAGAAAGCAAAAGTGATTTTAATATTATTGAAATGGAGACCGACAAAGACCATATTCACATAATGTTGCAATATATTCCAAGAATTAGCATATCTTCTATTGTTAATCGTATTAAGTCAATAACAACACACAGAATTTGGAAAAATCACAACATCTATCTACAAAAGCATTTTTGGAGAGAAAATACTTTTTGGAGTGATGGATATTTTGCTTGCAGTATAGGGGAAGCTAGTCCTGAAACTATAAGGAACTATATTGCTAATCAAGGCTAGTCTCTTTTCAATTCATCCCATCAGCTAAAGACCAATGGGATTTCTTGAATTTTGAGTTTAAATTGCAAAAAGATTTAACCTGAAGTTGGCAATTAACCTTTTGGTGAATAGAAAAGATTTGTTGATTTATTGCTTAATAGATTTATCGCTTATCTGGATTATATTTTTAAAAAATGCTCTTAAATCAAAAATAAGGGCTTTTATATATGAACTAATAGAAATCCTCAAGAATGAATAGATTGTTTAAATTTTATGCTGTTTTGGCTCAAGAATAAGTATATATTGAGTTAGTTTTGGGTGTAAAATGAAAGTAGTTACTAGAAGCTCAAAAAGGTATCAAATTTGAAAGAGAGTGTTTTTGAATAGATTTGTACCAAAAGAAATAGTTCGTTTAAATTTAGGGGTGTTTTGTTGCAATAAAAGATATGTTGTGAATATTGAGGAGAGATAATTTTAGGGGCAGTTCACAGCCCCATCTTTTCATTGAGAAGTTTTTTTGTTTGAGTAGTAGATTTCTTTTTCTAGTAGAAAATTAGCAATAGTAAAATTATTAGCTTTGATTGCTTCATGACTAGCAAGCATGTTGTCTATGTTTCTTGCAAATAGCAATTCGTATATATCGACAAAATTATCTTGTGCAAGCTTGAAGATGATTTCAACTTCTTCGGTGGTGTCTGTTTCAGCTATAGCGGCTAAGTGTAAAACTGTAGTTCCTTGCTCTCTTTGTTTATGCATATCTACCTTTTTGAATGTTTTGGTGTATTGCATTTTTTCTCCTTGAAATGTTTTATTTTTGTATTGTTACAAAAAAGAGAATTTATTTTGGTAGTGATTTTGAAAAGTACTTGCAAGGTGAAAGATTAAGACAGTGAATATGGAGTGTTGTTGATAGCTGTAAATATTTGCTCAAGGAGCGCTAGCCCAAGTAAAAAAGAAAAGAAAGTGTTCACTGTAGATGGGATATGTAAGACATTAATAATCGTCCCTGTTCACTCTAAATTCTAAAAGTATAAAAAACTGTTCACTCAAATTAGAATATTTATATAGTCGTTCGTTAAAGCATATTTTTTAAAAATTAGCTGTGTTCACTGTAGATAGTATATTTATTAGTCAGTTTTTAAAAAATCCTATTGTGTTCACTGTAGATAGTATATTTATATAGTTTGCGATTAATTTTTCAAAAAAAGCTGCACTATGTTCACTGTAAATAGTATATTTATATAGCGGTACGCTTATTTTTTGTCTATTTTTTAAGGCTTGTTCACTGTAGATAGTATATTTATATATAGCTGTACACTAAATTTCTAAGAAAATTTTTCTTATGTTCACTGTAAATAACATATTTATATAGTAATGCACTAAAAAGCCAAATATCGTTAAAACATGTTCACTATAAATGGAGTATTTATATAATCGTTCATTGTTAAAAAAAGGGTTAAAATTAGTTGTGTTCACTGTAGATGGAATACTTCGTATAGTTGCTACTCATAATTGAACCTCTGCATCACTAAAGTGACGAGATTCCAGTTTCATAGAGTGATAACTAGAGTTTAGTATAATGCTTCACTCCCTGCCATAGCACTCTCCACTGGCGTAAATTCCCCACGTTCCTTGGGTA
>Ga0265295_1003622_pt1 | contig 22157 bp, 12 predicted proteins | sample Munlansysbiofilm_FD_192503 | JGI IMG/M metagenome (GOLD analysis project Ga0265295, IMG submission 192503) | Leachate microbial communities from a municipal landfill in Southern Ontario, Canada - Methane capture system biofilm | ecosystem: Engineered > Solid waste > Landfill > Unclassified ...
CTGCATCGCTTGCTACCAAGGTGATTTCCTTAGCAGTGTCTTCAGCGGTTGTAACAGTCTGGTTTTGGGCAACGGGTGCTTGATTAGTTGGTCCGAGACGCACAATGCTTACCGATTGAAGTGCCATCCCAGAATAGCTACCACCCCAGGTCATTGAATAAAGATTTCCCGGATTAGAATCCCAAGTATCCCGAATATAAACCGTATTGCCATTGTAGCCATAGCCAACGATTGAATGACCTGCCAAATTCAACAGAACGGGATGACCGGCATCGATTTCGTTCTTAAATTTTGCAAGTGTGAAACCACCGGCATTATTATCCGTTTTTTGATTATAACAATCTGTTACCGTATAGCCACGCGCTTCATAGAAAAGTTTGCGACCATATGTGCCGTCAATATCGGCAATATTATTACTTACCATATCTGCACAAGTCAGGGGATTGGCATTGGAGGTCCAGCTATAAAAAGTGGTTGCACCATCCACGTTACCATATGCAGCCTGACTGGTTTTCATGAAATCGCCGACCGCATCAATCCATTGATGCTGAGACCATCCGCCGCTAACATAAGGGTCAGGTCCCGCATGTCCATAACTCACCCAATAATCATCTATTGAACCAAGCGTTGTTCTGCCATCAAGTCCATTGCGGGAGGCAATTAATGGGTTGCTGGGATAATCATCGCCGATGCTGTCATACCAAACAGGCCAACCAGTATCAGTCAGAGGCATAAGCCCATTATTTGTAGGCCCTGTGTAGAGATTAGTGTAACTGCCGCGATCATAATAGCCGGCAATCATTGCAGCTGAAACAGCTGAGCAACCGTAGACCCAATTGTATGATGGAAAATTAGCAATTGTGTCTTTAGGTGTGTCTTTAATTTTGGATGCTTCACGTTCTTCTTGATATTCAGGCAGTGGAGCTGAGGGGCCATTAATCGTTTCTCTGGAAATTTGCTTTCCATCTGGCATTGTAAGATATTGAATCGAGTAATAGGGGGAAATGACCTCTATATGCGAGCTTTCTGGTTCTGGCGAACTGGACTGTGCAAAAGCTACCGATCCTGGCATACCGAGCAAACCGAAAGTGATGATGATTGCCAAAAAGGCTAAGGACACTTTGTACAAAGGCTTTTTTTCCATTTTATCTCCTGTGAAATGGATTGATGGGGATGAAAGTGTATACTTAATTATAATATATATATTATTGAAACCAGTTCAATATAAGGTTGCTGTTTCAGTTACCTTCCTCCGTCCGAGATCAACAAAAACACTTTAAACCTGCCATTTATTCGTTATTTCAACGGGCTGGATTTTCCTGATCCCGCAAAAAACAATTGTCAAAGGCATATCGTCTCTCTTAATAAAGGGGCTGACAACGCCTCCGAAGAGGCGTTGTAGTCTAAATTGAGTCTGAATTCCTAACGGAATATCATCGGTACGAAGTTGAGATATACCGTTCGGCTGACGGTGATTGTTACCGTCGCGATGTTGGAATCGAGGTATCCGTCGCTGGCTTTGAAGGTGAACATGTCGGTACCGTCAAATATAGCATCGGGGGTGTATTTCAGGAGCTTTCCATCAAGCTCAAAAGTGCCGTGCAAGGGTTCATCAACGATGATGAATACCAAAGGATTACCGTCAACATCCAAAGCTTCAAGCTCGATTTCAATCGTTTCACCGGCAATTGCAAGCAGGCTCTGATCAAAAGCGACCGGAGCGTCGTTGACAGGCATGACAGTGATTGCTACTTCGCCAATGTTGCTGTTAAGCCTGCCATCATTTGCCCTGAAGGTGAAGCCGTCAGGACCGTAATAGTTTTCATCAGGGGTATAAGTGAGCTTATTGCCACTGATAAGGCTCAAACTGCCATGTTCCGGTTCGTCAACGATACTATAAGTCAACGGGTCGCCATTCTCATCGGTCGCGACCAATGTGATTTCTTTGGCAATGTCTTCGTCGGTTTCAACTATCTGGTCCTCGGCAAAGGGACGTTCGTTTACAGAGTGCACCAGGATAATAACCGTGGCAACATTGCTTTTGAGGCTGCCGTCATTCACGCGGAAGGTGAAACTGTCCATACCGACGAAGTTTGCTTTCGGGGTATAGGTGACTTTATTGCCGTCGACAAGACTGAGACTGCCATGAGCAGTTGGCTCACGGATTAGATAGGTTAGGGGGTCGCCGTCAATGTCGAATGCCACGAGGTTTATCTCGAGGCTGGTGTTTTCATCCATGCTGACGGTTAGATCTAGTGCGAACGGTGGGTGATTAACTGGATTAACCGTAATGGAAACGGTCGCGTTGTTGCTGTCGAGCGTGCCATCGTTGGCTTTGAAAGTGAAGCTATCCGGACCGAAGTAGAACGGATCAGGGGTGTAAGTAACTTTATTGCCGGAAACAATGCTCAAGCTGCCTTGCGTGGGTTGACCGACAATGCTATACGTGAGTGGGTCGCCATCTGCATCGGTGGCTACTAAAGTAATTTCTTTGGCAGTGTCTTCGTCAGTCGTAACAGCCTGGCCTTGAGCAATCGGAGCGTCATTAACCGCAGTAACCGTAATGGACACGGTGGCGGTGTTGCTGTCAAGCGTACCATCGTTGGCTTTGAATGTGAAGCTGTCCGGTCCGAAGTAGTTCTCAGCAGGGGTGTAAGTAACTTTATCCCCGGCAAGAACGCCCAAACTACCGTGAGTGGGTTGAGCAACTATGCTATAGGTCAGCGTTGTGCTATCCACATCCGTCGCTACTAAAGTGATTTCATTGGCAGTGTCTTCAGCGGTTGTAACAGCCTGGTCTTGAGCAATCGGAGCGTCATTAACCGAAGTGATTGTGATGCTTACCGTGGCAATGTTGCTTTCGAGTGTGCCATCATTAGCCTTGAATGTGAAGCTATCTGTGCCGGAATAATTCTGATCGGGGATGTAAGAAACTACAGTTCCAACAAATAAGCCTATCGTGCCATGCGTGGGTTGAGTGACAATGCTATAAGTTAGCGGGTCGCCATCGACATCGCTTGCTACCAAATTAATATCTATGGGAATGTTTTCAGCGGTAGTAACAGCCTGGTCTTGAGCAACCGGAGCGTCATTAACCGCAGTAACCGTAATAGAAACGGTCGCTGTGTTGCTGTCGAGCGTGCCATCGTTGGCTTTGAATGTGAAGCTGTCTGGTCCGAAATAGTTCTCAGCAGGGGTGTAAATTACCCGATCGCCGTTCAAACCGCTCAAAGTGCCGTGAGTGGGATGGGCAACAATGCTATAAATCAGCGTATCGCCATCGATATCGCTTGCTGGCAAAGCAAACTCTGTGAAAGAGTCTTCGTCGATAATAAGAGAATGGTCTTGAGCAACCGGAGCGTCATTAACCGCAGTAACCGTAATGGAAACGGTCGCAGTGTTGCTGTCGAGTGTGCCATCATTAGCCTTGAAGGTGAAACTATCTGTGCCGAAATAATTCGCAGCAGGGGTGTAAGTAACCTTATTTTCAGAAACTGCGCTCAAACTACCGTGTGTGGGTTGAGCGACAATGCTATAAGTCAGCGGGTCACCATCAGCATCGGTCGCTACTAAAGTAATTTCTTTGGCATTGTCTTCAGCGGTTGTAACAGCCTGGTTTTTAGCAACCGGAGCAGTGCTACCGCTAAGAATTGTAACCACAGCTTTTGCTGACTCGTAAACAGTGCCCAAATGACTGTTGTCGTGAAGGGCGTTATTGGTCAGTTCTCCAGCCGGGGCGTTTGCGTCCACAGTCGCCTGGAAGGTGATTACCTTTGGTTCGCCTGCAACGGAAGCCCAGTCGAAGCAAATTGCCATACCGTTGCTCAATTCAGTCAAAGCCGCGTCATTGTAGGCGAATTTTACTCCCTTAGTGCCGGTGCTATTCTCCAAGCCGACTGTCCCAATATCTTTGGGTCCAACGATGTTGTCGTAGGCAATGATTACCTCATAGTCACCTACGGCATCATTTACAGCCTTTTGGATATACATTTCCATGTCGTAAGTTTGGGTGGGCTGACCTTTAACATAGACGTCATCCCACTCGATAAGGTGTCCGGTTGGGGCCCCACCGGTTGAAAGGTTTACAATACTCAAGCCTTTGTTAGAAGCTACGTCATGGACAGCGACCATATCCCGCCAGAGCATAGCAACCAAATTGTTGGGGTTGGCAGGAGTCGGAATGTCCGCGTTGGTGGCTGGTTTAACGAAAGCCGTTCCAAAATAGACATATCCATCCTCAGTGATGTTAATGGTATTACCAACGTTCTGCCCATAGAACTCAATCGGGTCTCCCGTAGCGGTTAGCGCCCAGGTTCCCTCCCCTGAAATAGTTAGAGGAGCTACACCCAGAGCCTGCAGGTCCAAATATGCGCCGCTGTTGGCTAAAGGCATGGAACAAGCCGGATCGGTCTTGCTTGTAGTCATGACATAATCAAGATCGCTGGCGTTGATTGTACCGTTCCAAATAATCGCGTTTTGAGCCGCATCGAAAATTGCACCGCCTGTTACGGAACCATTCACATAGGTCAAGCCGTCGGGTAAAACATCGAAAATATCATAGGTGATGTTTTCCGTGCCGAAGTTCGTCGCTTGAATTGTATAGGTAATCACATCCCCAGGTTCGGCCTCGGTCAGATCCGCGGTCTTCACTACGTCATCCGCCAGGCGGACGATGTCAAGGTCGGTCCCGCCAATTAAGGAGTTGCAATCAGTATCGGCGCAGGTTTCAAAGTAGCCGTACAGGCGGTCGCCTTCGGAGGTATCTTCATCCCATAAAACGTCAATGCCGAAAGGCTCACCGGCAGGATTCGTCGTCGGCATTAGCACTTCATAATTACCCGCCTCAGGAGTCACAGGAACCATCCCACTGGCAAGCGTCACAGTGTCGCCCACCGCACCATTCCAGTTTTGAATAACGATAAAGAAAGTGTCGGGCTGGTGGTAGTAAATCCAGCTTTTTGGACCATTTATGTATTCCAAAGCTGTGCTGGTCGCACTTTGAGCAACCAGGTAGTCCTCAGAAGATAGCTCACCATCCTCATCAGCGTCATAATAGAGGAACATGTCAAGATCGAGTGAAGTGGTAGCCGTGATCTCCGCAACGAGGCGGATTGTGTAAGCAGGTACAGTGAATTTCTTTACAAACACCTGCGAGTAATCGTCGACAGGATCATCATTGGTCGGGTCTGGGTCCAGGGTGAAGGTTTCCAGATCGGCAATAGTCAAACCGGTCAAAAATGCATTGCCATCGGTAATTTCCACAGCGGTTAGATCGTCGATAGATCCGCTGTCAGCATCGCGATGGCTTGTAAACTTGACATAAGAGGGGATATTGCTCGAAGTCGGCAGAACTGCTAACGGGATGTGTACATCGGCAATTTCTTCATCAGCCCCACTTTTCTGAACGAGCACATCATCGATTCGCCAGGTGGTAGCATATTCTCCCTGATAGTTGAAAGCCAGGCAGACGCTCTGCCCTGCATAGGAGCTCAGATCAACCGTCCGCATTGTCCAGGCAGTAGGAACGCCGCTGAACTCTTCCAATTCAGTAAATGCCCCATCGGCAGGGTTGCAACTACCTGTTGAAACCATGAGACCATGGTAGTCATAGTCCTCAGGAAAATCACCATGTTCCCAGAAGCTAAGCATCTGACCGTTCGTTATCTCTATCGAAGGGCTTACCAACCAGCCATCCTGATCACCGGAGTTGCTCCAGGTGTGGAAAGCTGAAGCAGTGCCAGAATGATGAAAGACGACGTTTTTCCCCCATTCTGGATAACCGCCATCCAAATCGTATTTCGTCCAGCCAGCGGGTGGGAAAGTTGTCGATTCAAATCCTTCCGATAGAATCACAACCGGATCGCCACTGCCAGCAAATGTGCCGTCGGTCAGGAATTCAATGCTGCCATAAAGCCATTTATCCGTTTCCTCGGAGGCTACATCAGCAGTGATGGTAATTTCTTGTGTTGCGCCGGGGTCAATGCTAAAGGTAGCCGGGCTTACCGTCACCCAAGCCGGAGCGCTGGCGGTATAGGTCACGGGCATGTCTAATACACTGGTAAAAGTTCTGGTAAAGGTACATTCACCCACGCACTTACTGCTATAAAGGCTGGCAAGGTTCAGGCTCGAAGGCACACCGCCCAAAGCAGGGTCGGCTGCCTCGAAGTTATCAATGGTCTCATTCATGACCAAACCAACCAAAGCGGCATTTTCGAGCGCTACGCGTCCGGAACCCTCATCCTGCGGGGTCGCATCGCGAATCGCGCCTTCAATGGTGAAGCGGTCGGCTAACAGACCATCATCCGCGGTCATCATCATGGCTGAACGGATTTCCATCGGTGTCCAGGTGGGGTGCAGTGCCATCATCAAAGCGGCGGCACCGGCAGTATGCGGGCTGGACATCGAAGTGCCCTGATACAAGGCAATTTCGTATGTGGAGCTGGGGGCAATCATTCCGTCTTGTACTGCAGCAAGGATAGAAACACCAGGAGCAGTGATGTCTGGTTTCAAGACATCAAAGGTCGTGTTTGGTCCATAAGAACTGAAGCCAGCCACGATATCTGCGTAATTAGCATTGTAGATCCGGCTGGTGTCGGCAGAAATTGATGCTGTTGCCGTCGAATTATCATCGATCCAGTCAAGGATTGCTTCGCCGTCTTCAAGACTAATCATGGCTGCGCCGGTTACAATGCCAGACATGCCAGCGGGAGCGCCTGTGCGGCTGTTGAAGATTAGCACATACGCCGCACCGGCAGCATAGGCGTTTGCTTCCTTGACAGAGAAGTTACAAGTACCGCGCTGTACGACAGCAATCGCACCGGTAAAATAACCAGCCGGAAAGGCAACACAGCCGTCTACATTGGAGGCAGAATACTTGATCGGCAAATTCACCAGGTTGGCAGTAAGCGCAGGTTCCGCCATGACGGCACCAAGCCCAGTCAACTCGACAGGCACAGTGCCCGGACCGGTGATATCCACTGCATTCGCAAAAATTCGACCGTGAGAAGAGGCTGCAACAGTGGAAAGCCAAGGCGAGCGATGCGCCACGGAGGATTCACCGGTTGTGTCGCCGGAATTGCCGGCGGATGTGGAGACAAATATGCCTGCCTCAGTGGCAGCCAGGAAAGCCAATTCCACAGGGTCACTGTAAGGGCTTGCACCGCCGGAAATGGAGTAATTGATAACGTCCACGCCATTGGCGATGGCTTCATCCACAGCCATAACGGCTGCGTCGCCATAACATGCCCCGTTGGGTGGTACGGGCGCGCAGATATCAAAGGCAATAATCTGAGCGTGTGGAGCTACGCCGCTCATAGTTGTGCTAACACCCAGATAATTAACGTCTACAATATTGCCTGCAACTGTCGAAGCGGTGTGGGAACCGTGACCTTCTGAGTCTTCAGGAGAAGACGTTTCGACTGGATTACTTTTGACATAGGTGTAAGCGCCAATAACTTTGTCATTACAGGCAGTCGCATAAGCCGCATCATATTGCGCTGTGTTGGTCGGGTCGCAGACACCGAGGTATTTCGTTGGTGTTGGATAAACATGACCGTCAGCCGGTGTCTCGCTGAAAGAGGGGTGGTCAAAGTTGATACCGGTATCGATAATGCCAACTATCACGCCTTCTCCGAGAGTGTCAACACCGTTGGAGGTTTCGCCATTCCAAATGGCAGGAGCGCCGATAAGTTCGGGGCCTGCATCTGTGTCGACAGTTTCAATTGGCGCGAGCAGTACTGTGGCGCCCGTCTTTTCAGCTAACTGTGCAGCCTCAGCTGGGGTTAACATCATTGAGAAGCCGTTGGTAGCATATTGATATCGGAAAAGTACCTCGGGCTCAAAGCCTAAAACGTTTCTGGCCGTGGTCAGATATGCTTCCTGTTGGTTTTTGAGGTATTGCAGGTACGACTGGCTCTGAGGGCTGTTTACGTCCAGCTTTGCGCCAGTTACCGAAGGAGCTGTACCGTTTAAACCGACAACTCCGCCCTGATACGTTGCCAGTGGTTTGTCTGGGAGGATTACCACATAACGAGCCGGATCGTTCGAGTTAACAAGCTCGACGAGTTGCTCAACCAGTTTCACATCGCGACCTTTCGCTTCTGTCTGGTTGAGCAAGGTTGAGCGCTCGACTATCAATCTTGATGGACCGTTGGTCGGAGCGCCTTGCGCACTAACTGAAGTTGGGAGATAATTAATCAGCATTCCCAATGCCAGGAAGATTGCGAGAACTTTTTGTAAAGTTTTACTTTTCATGTCACTTCCTTTTTTTAAATTTTGGTTTATGTTTACTAAAGCTGAGAATACGAAAATGAGAAATACCTCCTTTCTTTCACTTACATGGAGGAAAAATTTACAGGAAACAGAGGAGCATAGGAAATGCGCAAAGAAAAACGTATTAGGTAAAGCCTGAATGGCTTTGATCTTATCAAATTTTCCTCCTCTCTATAAAAAAGGCTTCTTGCAGTCAAACGAATAATATTATTTACACATTTAATAGAGTGGGCCAATACATTTTTACAAAAATTATGTGTCTGGGGGTTTGCGTAACGACTGGGCTAAAAACCAAGCCAAAAATTATCATCACGCTCACCATGCTGATAATAAACTTCTTGTTCTTTTCACCTCCAATATCATATTTTTTCCTCATTGAAAAAATGGGGCTAACCACATGTTTTCAATATAAGACAAACTTAAAAGGTCGTTGAGACCAAACAAAACCCTATTGGAATAAATAAATAATGAAGATGATATTTACATATTATAGATTATATTAATCATGATTTCAAGCAAATTGTTAAAACTATTTACAAATTCACCGGAATTCGTGTATTGTGATAATACAAGAGAAAACACTAAGGTTAGGTTTTACACAAACATGGCATTGGTGTTTTGTCTTGCTGGCTTACCGCATAAAAAAAATGCTGTTTGTGGTTAGGGTTATAATTTTGCGCATGAATGAAAATAAGAAGAAGGTTCTGTTGACTTGCATAATTCTGCTTTGTTTAGCACTTGCGGTGATTGCTTTATTGTTTGGGGACAGGCTGATGGCTTTTGTTCGCACAAGTGGACGGACGAAGAACGTTTGGGCTTTTATTCGAAATCCCGAGGAGCATCAGGATTGGGTGATTGAGACTTTCTCTCAATGCGGCGATGCGCCTTTTATTTTTCCGACGCGTGGCTTTATTGGCTTCTTGCATGCCGATTCATTCTCCCTTCTCAAATGGCATACCGGTTTGGATATTTTTAGCGGTACAGAGGTGGGCAAGACGGCTGTTTATGCCCCTTATGATGGATATTTAACCCGAGAGGCAGACTGGAAGTCGAGTGTGATTTTACGAATTCCTTCCGACCCTCTCCAACCGGATCGTCAAATTTGGGTTTACCTGACCCATATGGCAGATAAAGACGGAAATTCTTTGATTGACGATGCCTTTCCACCGGATACCCACGAAGTATTCATCAAGCAAGGTGATTTGATTGGCTATCAGGGGAATTATTCCGGCGATCCGAATGAGCCAACCGGGCTGCATTTGCATCTTTCGATTGTCAAAGACGATGGGGAGGGGCATTATATGAATGAAACAAAGCTCCAAAATGTTTACGACCCTTCTCCCTGGTTCGGTTTCCCATTAAGTGGAAAAGAGGCTCCCACTACGCCACCGGCTTGCCCAAACAAAAGGTAGATTATTTTTTTTACTTTGACTATAATTCATGCTTCTGGAGGCAGGCTATGAAAGAAATTGCAGCAAATATCGGAATTGAGCAGAATTCTCTCGGTTTAATTGGTGGCATCATCAAAGGGGAAAATCAGGTAATTCTCGTCGATTCACCTTTCAAAAAAGGGGATTGTGGTAATTGGAAAACATCTTCAAACATCAACGAAAATGAAGAACCATGTTATTTGATTGTTTTGGACACCAACTACGACAGGCTTCTGAGTGTCAAGGGTTGCGATTGTGTCATAGTTGTTCAAAACAATGCTGTTACTCCGATTCGGGGACGTAATCCAGCGCTAAAACTTGGGGACGAAACCTCACAACACAGCGAAAACCCTGAACCTGTGATTAATTTGAACCGTTTGATTCCTCCGGAAATCAGTTTTGAAAAGCATTTTCGTATGTTTCTTGACGATATGCAACTCGACCTGGAGCACCACGCCGGTTCTAATCATGCCGGAGTTTGGGTGATTATTCCTGACCTGAAAGTTGTTTTTGTCGGTGATACTGTGGTGGCAGACCAACCGCCCTTCTTGGCTTACTCAAATTTGGAACTTTGGGAAGAAGACTTGAAGCTGCTGACTTCCGACCAATTCAAGGGTTATCAAATCATCTCCTCCCGTAGTGGCTTGGTTGACCAGAGCCAGATCGCCGAGATGATGAGGACGATCGCTTTTATACGGCAACTTTTTGATGAATTAAAAGTTAAAAATGCAAACCTGGAAGAATGGTTGGCAATTATTCCACAAATTTCAGCAAAAACGAACCAATTAGAACTATTTAACAGTGAGTTATTTTATAATCGTCTGCATTGGGGGATCACAACATATTACGACTTAAATATTCGCGAAAGAGGTTAATGAATGGATATTTGCTCCGGTTTTGAACCTTTGGTTGAATTAACCCGAGGTGGAATTGTTGAAAGCCAGCACATGGGTGCCTTGGCGGTGGTAGATTCAGATGGTAAATTAGTGCTTTCCTACGGCAACCCCGATTTGGTTAGCTTTCCGCGCAGTTCGATGAAGCCTTTTCAGGCTTTGCCTTTTGTTGAGCTGGGGGGAGTGGAAGCTTTTGGCTTGAGCGAAGAAGAGCTTGCCATCATTTGTGCTTCTCATTGCGGCACTGATGAGCATGTTCGGGTTTTGAAATCAATTCATGAAAAAGTTGGACTGCAATTAAGCGATTTGCAATGCGGTGCGCATTGGCCTATCGACAAGGAAACCACTTTTCAGATGCGTGTCCGCGGCGAAGAACCGAATTCGTACCGTCATAATTGTTCCGGAAAACACAGTGGAATGTTGGCTCAGGCGAAATTACTGGGCGAGAGTTTGGAGAATTACCTCGAACCGGTGCATCAGGTGCAGAAAAACATCCGCCAGGCGGTCGCTTCAATGTGTGGGCTTCACCGCGATGATATGATTTTTGGCGTTGACGGCTGCAGTGCCCCGGTCTATGCGATGCCTTTGCGCAGTTTTGCCGGGGCGGTTGCTAAATTGGTCGATCCAAAAGATTTAGAAGAAAATCGCCAAATTGCCTGTCGCAAGATTAGCAGCGCGATGATGGCGCATCCTTTTATGGTCAGCGGACCAGGCAAAGTCGATACAGTTTTGATGGAAGTGATGCAGGGCAAGGCGATTGCCAAGGGCGGTGCCGAAGGCTATCAATTGGTGGGCATCATGCCCGGTGCTATTCCCGGTTATGAAAAGGGCTTGGGAATTGCCTTCAAACTTGCTGATGGCGACCCCGACAGACGGGCAACCCATTTGCTGATTGTTGAGCTCTTTAAAAAACTCGGTTTCACAAGTGAAATGGAAGCTAAAGCTTTTGAGCCTTTCAATCAACCGATAATCCGAAATGCCAGAGGAATTGAAGTTGGAAAAACACGTCTGGCAAAGCCAATCCCGGCTTTTGAGTTAGTTTGAAATGATGCTCACAGCTGAAGATCGGGCACGCAGTGAAAAACTTGCTCAGGTAAGCCAGCGTTTGCTCGTTTATTTTGGCGAACCGGATTGGCACGAAATGTTACCGGCGGTGGGCGAACTGGTCTGCACGATTCTTTCGCAAAACACGAACGATATCAATCGCGATAAAGCCTATCGGGCGATGCTGGGGCGTTACCCGACTTGGGAGGATGTTTTAGCTGCTGACCCGGAAGAATTGAAAGATAGCATTCGAATTGCCGGTTTGGCGCAACAAAAAGGACCGAATATCCAGGCCGCGTTGCAAGCCATCAAGGACGAACGCGGTGAGATTGACTTGGATTGGCTGAAATCTTTGAGCATCGACGAGGCGCGGAATTGGTTGGTCAATCTGAAGGGGGTGGGACCCAAAACAGCAGCAATTGTGATGGTTTTCGCGCTCGAAATGCCAGCTTTTCCGGTGGATACGCATATCTATCGGGTAACCGGCAGGATTGGCTTACGACCGCAAAAGTTGAGCGTGGATAAGACCCATGAATACATGGAAGCAATCGGCAATCCGGCAGATTTCGGACCTCTGCATCTGAACATCATCAGCCTTGGCAGACAATTTTGCCAGGCAAGAAAACCAAAATGCGCCGGATGCCCGGTATTTGATTTGTGCGACTATCCCGATAAGCAGTTTTAGGCTAAATCGCCGAGCATTGACCAGCAGTAAGCCGGATTCTGTTTTTGAATCCGGCGAAACATGCCAGGAGAAACAAATTTCTACAGAGACCCATCGTAGGCCGGATTCCGTTTTTGAATCCGGCGGAATATGCCAGGAGAAACAAATTTCGTTCGGTTACAAATTTAGCAGTCATTGCCGAGGTATTGCCGGGTTGAAGAGCGCAACCCGTCCTACAGAAACCCGGCGGAACATGCCAGGAGAAACAAATTTCGTTCGGTTACAAATTTAGCAGTCATTGCCAGGGTATTGCCGGGTTGAAAAGCGCAACTCGGTATCTACGAAAACGGCTCTGCCAGCTGGATAATTCTAAAGCAGTCAAAAATCCAGGTGTAAACGCCGCAGTATTAGGCCAAATCGCCGAGCATAGACCAAGGGCCTGCCCAGTTAATTTTGACCGTTCTCAGTTGCCCATAGAGGTTTTCGTCCGAATTGACAAAAACAAGGCGGTTGGTCGGGGTGCGCCCACGCCAGCGGTCTTTCGATTTGCCTTCAAAGAGCACTTCTTCGTTTTGACCAATGAATTTCTGGTTTATATCTCCAACCACTACTTTTTGCAGATCTTCTAAAGCCCTGAATCGTCGCATTTTTTCTTCCGGGCTGACATCATCAGCTAAGAATTTGGCGGAATAGGTGTTGGGGCGGGGGGAATAGCGGGCCAAATGAGCGACATCCAGCTTCAAATCTTCCAAAATCTTGTAAGTTTGCTCAAACGCGGCTTCGCTTTCACCGGGGAAGCCGACGATGATATCCGTGCCGATTGAAACACCGGGGATGCGATCGCGTATTTCGGCAACCAAATCACGATATTCCTGGTTTGTATAGCCTCTGCGCATTGCGGTCAGGACTTCATCGTCTCCGGCTTGAACCGGCACTTCGATATGGGGCATCACTTTGGGAAGTCGCCCAACCGCATCGATTAAGTCCATCGTCATATAAGAGGGGTGAGAAGTCAAAAAGCGAATGCGTTCCAGCCCGTCAATTTCGGAGATTTGTTCCAAAAGTTGAGGCAAAAGAACGCCATTATCCAAATCCAAGCCATAACGATCGACAATTTGACCGAGCAAAACCAGTTCTTTTGCGCCATGTTCGACCATGACTTTGGCTTCGTTCAGGATTTTTTGCGGGTCGCGGCTGCGTTCCTTGCCACGGCGTCCGGGGATTACACAATAGGCACAAGCATGCGAACAGCCCAAGACAATCGGCAGATTTTCGGAAATGGTGTGTTGTTCATCAGTGGTAACGCCAAATTCGGAATCGAGTGCGGCATCAACTTCGCGCCGCCAGGCTTCGGAATCTTCGATTGTCATCCGGTTTTCGAGGAATCGCAAGAAAGGTTCCGGGTCGGAGGGAGCGGCGAAGATATCGACCCAAGGGTAACGTTTTTCCATCGCGGCATTACCGTGAATGCCGACCAGGCAGCCCATCAGCCCAATTACGAGCGCAGGATTAGCTTTTTTGTAAGGGCGGAGTGAATTGAGACGACCCAAAGCGCGGTCTTCGGCACTTTGCCGAACCACGCAAGTGTTCAGGATGATCATGCCTGCCTGAGCGGGGTCCTCCGTTTTTTCTAAACCTAAAGTGCCCAAAGCACGGCCAAGCCGGTCGCTGTCGGCAACATTCATTTGACAGCCTTCTGTCCAGATGTGATATTTCATAGGGCGATATTATACACCAGGATATACAGGAAACAGCATGCCCCTCGGTTAGACCAACAATTCTCAATATGAAAATTCATGAATAGTTGTCCTAATATATCAGCAAAAATACAAACAATACCTTTGTAATAAAGATATATATACAAGGGTAGGGGTGGGTCCCAATCACGAATGCTCAATAATCCGTAACCCAGCCAGACCCACCCGCACAAGAAGTGCGAATATACATCGAAAAGCAAATTAATTCCCTGATTCTAACAGGGCGGGTTTTCCTAATTGGGCAAGTTCACAAGGTTCACGAATTGAACCCGCCCCTAACGTTGTAATAATTACTTAATAATTAATATTATATTCACACTTGGATCTGATATGGTTTCACCGATATTCTTGCGATTGATGAAGACAGCGCCATAATGAGAATTGCTGTTGTCAGACCCAGCCGAAAAATTGCTGGTTGCTTATCCTTTAAATTGTAGGGCTACTAAAGCTAATGTACAATTATGAACTAAGATTAATAGGAATTTTTTATCAAAGGCAAGGTGTTTCATGGAATCTAAGCAGAAAAAACCAGTATTGATTCAAGGCGGAGGGGATTTGGCGAGCGGCGTTGCTGCTGTGCTATTTCGCAATGGCTGGGATGTCGTGATCACCGAATTGCCAAGCCCGTTGGTTGTTCGCCGAACGGTTGCCTTTGCCGAGGCAGTTTGGGAAAAAGAATTCAAAGTTGAAGAAATTTTCGCCGCCTTATGCGAAACAGATGAAGAGGTAAATTTCATCCTCAAACGTGGCGATATCGCTGTCGTAGTTGATCCTGAAGCAGCTATTGCCAAAAGGATGGACTTTGCCGCCCTGGTCGATGCTCGGATGCTAAAGAAAGACCTCCCCAAAACCACACCTGCAGAGCTGCCGATTATTGGCTTAGGCCCCGGTTTTGAGGCTGGCAAAAATTGTTTGGCTGTGATCGAAACCAACCGCGGTGAAAACCTTGGAAAGGCTCTATATCAAGGCAAAGCCCAAGCAGATACCGGCACGCCGGCTGTCGTTGAGGGTCACGGTCTGGAACGTGTCCTTTACTCCCCGGTTGCAGGGGAAGTCGAGGCTTTGGTCGAAATCGGCGAATGGGTTGAGCAAGGCAGCCCTGTCGCCAGAATCAACGGCGTCGAAGTCAGAGCTCCTTTCGATGGCTTGATTCGCGGCATGTTAAGAAACGGCATCCAAATCAAGGAACACACCAAACTGGGTGATATCGATCCGCGCAACGACCCCGGCCTCGCCTTTGCCATCTCTGACAAAGCATTAGTCATCGGTGAGGGTGTTTTAGGCGTTCTGGAAAATTTATAATGTCCGAAATAATTGAAGAAATTGCTAAGCTTCAAGCTCAAAATCCGGCATTAACCGTTTCGATTGTCGGCTCAGGTGGCAAAACGACGCTGATGAAACAACTGGCTGAAAAGTTAGCCGGTCCGGTGCTTTGCACAACTTCAACCAAACTCGGGGTTGAGCAAGCGCTTTACTTTGATCAACATATTGTTTGGAATGAAACGGAAAAAGAAGCCCCAAGCTTGTTTCCTGAAAATGCAAAAAGCACCTTAATTTCCAGTGGAATTACAGGAGATTCAAACCATCAACGCATCAATAATTTGAGCGAGGAACAGTTCGAGGTTATCCATCAGCTCTGCCTGGAGAAAGGACTCCCGCTCATCATCGAAGCCGACGGTGCGAAATGCAAATCGCTCAAAGCACCGGCAGCCTGGGAACCGGTTATTCCTGCTTTCACAGATTTGGTCGTTGTAGTCGTCGGTTTGCGGGATTTAATGAAACCTTTGAGCGAGGAAGTCGTTTTCCGCAGTGAGCTTTTTTCAAAAATTACTTACTTAACAATGGGCGCACCAATCGATATCGATGCAATTTGCCGCCATCTGAAAGCCCCCCTGGGTGGCTTAAAAGACATCCCCCAAGACGCAAAAACCTTTGTCTATTTTGTCATTTCCGGTTGTGAGAACCGGCAATTGGTAGACAAAACTTCCATCTCAAAAGCCCTCCAAGCCCACTTTGACAAAGTTTTTTATTCTGAATAGTAGTAATAGCTCAAACTCATGAAATCTCTTCGTAGGGCGCGCTTGAAGATGTTTTGCCTTCTTTGACGTGAAATTTTTGGGTAGGGCGAGCTTGAATGGGCTGTGAGTTTTGTGATTGTTAAGCAATGCGCCCATTCAAGCCGCCGTCGGAAGTCAGAACATACAATTTTTTAATGCTTTTAATCACGAAAAACACTTCGAATCGGTTATGATTAAGCGACAAAAGAGAAAACTAAGATGCAAAAATTAGCCGAAAAATACACAAAAATGTTCACCCAAGAAGCCAAACTGGGCTATGAAAACAAAGCTGTCTGGGGTGGTCTCCAGGCTCTGGGCGAAAGCTGGTCCTCCGAAGCCCGCGAAAACGGGGTTGACGAAAGCTTGATTCCCCAAGTCAAAGCCATTTTCGATGCCTACCCCAATCTGGACGGTTATGCCCGCCGTGAGGCTTTGCTCCAAATTTGCAAATTGCTTTCGATTCCCTTACCAAATCTACCTGAGGCAAACCCCGGAGAAAAACTATATCGTTTTTCCCCTCCGTCGAACGAGCCAAAAAATGTCAGTTCAAAGCCTTACGAAAAAAAAGCAAATAAACCTGTCTCTCAAAAAAGCCAGACTTCCCCATCTCCAAGTAAAGTGCAAAAAAAGCAAACAGAACCGGATTTACAGGTGGTACACTCCAAAGTTAACACTCGTTTGCGCGAAATCGCCAGCAAGCCGATGCCTGATGAAACTTTTGGCTTAGAAGCACCGGTCAGCGTCATTCGCGGCGTTGGCGATAAACAAGCCGCTCATCTGGTAAAACTTGGGGTTCACAAAATTAAAGATCTTCTCTATCTTTTCCCCCGTCGTTATGACGATTATTCCCAGCTAAAAACCATCAATCAGCTTCAATTTGCCGAAGAAGTAACCATTTTAGCCCGGGTTGTCAGTGTTGATTCCTTCAAAACAAAAAAAGGGCGTCCCCTCGTTGAAGCGGTTGTCTCAGACACAACCGGAAGCCTGCGCTTGCTCTGGATGAATCAGGAATGGCACACCCGCTACTTGAAAAAAGACCTCTTTATTTCCATCTCGGGCAAAATTGACACCTACCTCGGACGTCCGGTAATCTGGAACCCGGATTACGAAACCATCGACAAAACCCAATTACACACTAACCGCATCGTTCCGGTCTATCCCCTCACCGCAAAAATTACCCAGCGCTGGTTACGCCGCACCCAATTCAACACGGTTCGCTATTGGGCTCCCCGCGTAAACGATTTTTTGCCAACGGAGATACGCGAAGATGCCCGCGTCCTGAAAACGACCGATGCCCTGATGCAAATCCATTTTCCCGAAAATTACGAAAGCCTCAAAGCCGCTCAAAGACGCTTCGCTTTTGACGAATTTTTGATGCTTCAATTAGGCGTTTTACAACAAAAACGCCAGTGGCAGCAGTTAGTCAGCCATCCTTATACCGTTTCGGACGAATGGATAGCCAAACGGAGCGCTGCTCTGCCCTATGCCCTAACCGGAGCACAAAAACGCTCACTCGATGAAATCCGGGCAGACATCGCGCAAAACAGACCGATGAATCGCCTTCTGCAAGGTGATGTCGGTTCCGGTAAGACGATCGTAGCGGTGATGGCAATGGCGATGGTGATTGAATCAGGCCCGCAAGCCGCATTGATGGCACCAACCGGCATTTTGGCAGAACAACACTTCCAAACAATCAAAAAATTGCTCACGACGGGTAGCGAAGAGCACCCGGCTTTCCTGAAAGAAGGTCAGGTACGCTTACTCACCGGTGATACACGCGCAGCCGAACGCGAAGAAATCCATGCCGGCCTGGAATCCGGCTTCGTCAAATTGCTGATTGGGACACACGCTCTGATTGAAGATCCGGTTCAATTCCAAAACTTGCAAATGATTGTAGTCGACGAACAACATCGCTTTGGTGTTGCCCAAAGAGCTGCCTTGCGCAACAAAGGCGACAATCCCCATCTCTTGGTTATGACGGCAACCCCAATCCCGCGCTCGCTCCAATTCACAATCTTTGGCGATTTGGATGTCAGCATCATGGACGAAATGCCCCTCGGTCGTTTGCCCGTTCAAACCATGATTGCCTATCCCAGCGAACGTGAACGCGTTTATGACAAAATTCGACAACAAGTTGCACAGGGACATCAGGCTTTCATCATTTATCCCTTGGTCGAAGCCGGCGAAAACGATGACGTCAAAGCCGCCGTTGACGAACGCGAACGCTTGCAAAACGAAATTTTCCCTGAACTGAACGTTGGTTTGGTGCATGGTCGTCTGAAACCCTCCGAAAAAGATGCCGTAATGCTCGCTTTCAGAGACAAAGAGTTTGACATTCTCGTTTCAACCTCAGTTGTTGAAGTTGGGGTTGATATTCCAAACGCAAGCCTGATGGTTATCGAAGGCGCAAACCATTTTGGTTTATCACAGCTCCATCAATTCCGTGGTCGGGTTGGCCGGGGAGAAGTACAATCCTATTGCTATTTGATTCCCGATAACGATAACGCTGCCGAAAATCGTCGTTTACAAGTGATGACCGAAACGAACGACGGTTTCAAACTGGCAGAGGTTGACCTTGAGGAACGAGGCCCCGGCGACTTTTTAGGCACACGTCAAGCCGGTCAAATGAAACTCCAGATTGCTAATTTAGCGGACATCGCTCTCATCAAAGAAACCCGCGAAATTGCCACAAAAATAATCGAAAAAGACCCTGATTTGGAAGCAACCAATCATCAGGATTTGAAAGCCGCCGTACTTGCCTTTTGGCCTCAAACCGACGGCGCAGGAGACGTAAGTTAATGAAAAAAGTAGTTTTTCCCGGAAGTTTTGACCCTATCCACTATGGTCATATTGATATCGCCAGGCGGGCGACAAAATTGTTCGATTTGGTAGTAATCGCTGTCTATGACCGCCCCAATAAAAACTTGCTCTTTGACCCCAATACAAGGATGGAGCTCGTCCGTGAAGCAGTCCGGGACATTGAAGGCATTGAAGTTACCGGCTACTCCGGTTTAACCGTTGCCTATGCGAAAGAAATCGGTGCAACCGCCATCTTGCGCGGCTTGCGGGTTTTTTCAGATTTTGAATTTGAATTTCGCATGGCATTGGCAAACCGTCGTTTATACGATGATATTGATACCGTTGCTCTGATTACCGATGAAGAAAACACTTTCATTTCTTCTTCGACAGTTAAAGAAATTGTTTCCTTGGGTGGTGATGTTTCCAGCATGGTCCCACCCCATGTCAATCAGGCACTCCTGAAACGTTATGCCGAATTAGGAGCCCAGGAATAAAGGCTTACATTGACTGGTTTTGAACAATTATGCGTTAAAATAAGATTAGACTAAGGTTTTAGGAACTATTTCGGAGGAAATCATGGATATTTTACATTTGGTAGACCGTATGGAAGAGTTATTTAATAATAGCAAACCGGTACCCTTTTCGCGCTCAGTTGCAGTGGATGAAAATGCCTTCATGGATATCATTGACCAAATGAGAATTTCCATCCCTGAGGAAATTAAAAAAGCGCAGCAAGTCAATGTTCAAAAAGACCGCATTTTAGCCCAGGCGCAAGAAGAAGCTAACCGAACAGTCGCTATCGCGCAAGAAAAAAAAGACCAACTGCTTGAAAAATCCGATATTTATGCGTCTGCACAAGCAAAAGCAGAAGATATCACTCGTCAGGCAATGCAAGAAGCCGCAGAAACCATGCGCGATGCCGATCAATACGTCGCTGACACACTCGGCGGTTTAAAGCACGAACTCAAACGCGTCCTCTCCCAGGTTGAAAACGGGATCAAAGCCCTTGAACCCAAAGACGGGGTGTAGGGCTCAGGTAACGGAAAACGGGAAATATTTCACCTGTGCACTCTATACTGTGAGCTGTAAACTGAATACTGCTAACTGCCAAAATTCTCTGGTATAATTCTTGCAAGCGGGGCTGTCTTTTAGTCCTTGCTGACAGAGGAAATTATGCTTCAACGGCAAACGCAACATATCACCATCCAAACTTCTGCTCATTTGGCGCAAACTATGGCTTTGCTCCACCTGACCGCCGCGGAGCTCCAACAAAAAATCGACTCCGAATTAGCAAATAATCCTGCGCTCGAGCTTGTTGAAGAGCGGCGCTGCCCAACTTGCAAACGCCTGCTCCCTCCAACCGGCTCTTGTCCGATTTGCAGTCAGCCAAAATCTGCAGATTCTGATGACCCGATTGTCTTTATCTCTCCTCGGGAGGATTTTTACAGCGGAAGTGGTAGCGGCTTAAGCGAAATTCCGGATGAACCTTACGCATCGGAATTGATTGATTTGCCAACTTATATCCTCAAACAAGCCGCAGCTGATTTACGCGTTGAAGACCGTTTGATGGCGGCTTATATTCTTAATCATCTTGATGACGACGGTTTTTTGACCATCACCCCAATTGAAGTTGCCCGTTACCATCATCGTTTGCCGAGCGAAGTTCAAGCTGTAATCGACTTACTCAAGCGTTGCGACCCGGTTGGGGCATGTTCGGCAAACCCTGCCGAGGCGATGCTTGCCCAAGTTGAAAGTCTGGAAGAAACGGTCATAATCCCTGAATTTACACGGGAAGTCATCGCGAATTATCTGCAAAAATTAAGTCAGCAACATTTTTCGGATATTGCCAAAGCCCTCAAGACGAACCTTGCACAAATTAAAAAAGTGTCCAATTTCATCAGTGAAAATCTCAACCCCTTCCCTGCTCGTGCTCATTGGGGTGATGTTCGTAATCCAAATGAAGGCAACACCGAAGCTTTCCATCAACCGGATGTGCTCATTTATTACCTAAACGACATCCCCGGTAATCCGCTGGTTGTCGAAATCATCCTTCCGGTTCGTGGCACCTTAAGAGTCAATGAACTTTTCAAAGAAAGTTCAAAATCGGTTGATGTGGAGCGTGCTGAGGAATGGAAAGAGGACATCGCAAAAGCTTCGCTCTTGATAAAATGCATCCAACAACGCTCTAATGCGATGAAACTCTTACTCGAAAAATTGGTAGTTAATCAAAAAGAATATATTATCGGCGGAGATAAACACATGGTACCCCTCACCCGGGCAACAATCGCGAAGGAACTCAAGTATCATGAATCGACCATTTCGCGGGCTGTTTCCGGGAAAACAATCCAGTTGCCCAATCGTAAAATTGTTCCGCTATCAATATTTTTTGACAGAAGTCTTGCTCACAGAACGATTATTAAAGAAATGATTGAGAAGGAAGAATATCCCTTGACCGATACAGAAATCAAGGATAAGCTGGAAGAAGACGGCATCAAGATTGCCCGCCGAACCGTCGCAAAATATCGCTCCCTCGAAGGCATTTTACCTGCCCAATTACGCGCGAATCCGCCAAAATCAACAGGTTAAATGTGGATCTAAAAAATCAATACCCTTTTGGCGAAACAGGAATTAGCAACGATTTGCCCATTTCGAACACCTTGGCAATGCTCGATTTGATTACCGATCCGGCACTAATCTACCAACGCGCTCAGGATAAACTCTTGCTTGCCAATCAAGCCTTCCTCAATTTGAGTGGCTATTCCAAAACCGATTTGGGAAATATGCCCTTGCTCGGATTGATTCCTGAGGAACCGGATACCAACCCCAACCCGGACAATGCACGGGAAATCGAACTCCGTTTAACTAATGGCGAAATGCTTACAATTTTGCTTAAAATATATTCCCTCAACCCCACCAATCAGCTGGTTTTGCTGGTGTTTTCACCTCTGGTTGAGGAAAATTTGCTTCGTCAGGATCTTTTGGAGCAGGAATTTCGCTATGACAAGCTCTTGCTCCTGGCTGAGCTGGGCGAACAAAATACAAGCATTCAGCTTTATAAAAAAGCAGCAGAAATTATCAAAAAAAGCATAAATGCTGATTACCTCCTTATTTACCGTAAGGCCGGAGACAGCTTAATCCAAAGTCAGTTGGAAAATGACGAACTTTCCAGCCTCTTTCCTGAAAAGTTCGAATTATCCGAAGTCGACAAATTAGGAACAACGCTGCTCTGGCGCGAGGGCAAA
>Ga0265295_1003623_pt1 | contig 22155 bp, 18 predicted proteins | sample Munlansysbiofilm_FD_192503 | JGI IMG/M metagenome (GOLD analysis project Ga0265295, IMG submission 192503) | Leachate microbial communities from a municipal landfill in Southern Ontario, Canada - Methane capture system biofilm | ecosystem: Engineered > Solid waste > Landfill > Unclassified ...
TCGTTTTGTGGAACCGATTACCATATTTATACTTGGGATTCGTGGAGTCAACACCGAATCAAACTTCCACTTACGGTTGGACATGAACTTTGTGGCGAAATTATCAAGATTGGGAAAAAAGTCTCGAGAGTCCAAATCGGAGATGTGGTTAGTGCAGAAACACATATCATTTGTAATGAATGTGAATTCTGCTTAAGAAATGAAGGGCATATTTGTAAAAACACGAAAATTATTGGAGTTGATACCGACGGTTGTTTCGCTGAATACGTCAAAATACCGGAAGCAAACTGTTTCGTTAATGATAAAAATCAAGATTTATTGCTGTTGTCAATTCAAGAACCTCTGGGTAATGCAGTTCATACGATGATGCATTTCCCGATAAAAGATAAAACCGTAGCCGTTCTTGGCTGTGGTCCGATCGGCTTGATGGGAGTGGACATCGCCCAAGCGGTTGGCGCAAAACAGATCATTGCGATTGAAGTGAATGAATATCGCCGGAATCTTGCCAAAAAACTAGGCGCAACGGATATCATCAATCCCATCACTCAAGATGTATATCAGGAAATCATGCGAATCACTGATAACGCTGGTGTCGATGTCATCGGCGAGTTTTCAGGTAATAAAATAGCGATTGAACAAGCTTTTAAATATTTGAAACCGGGAGGTGGAATCTCCATGTTGGGGATTCCCTCAGAACCAATCGAACTCGACTTCGCAAACGATGTGGTGTTTAAAGGAGTTCATATATATGGTGTTGTTGGTCGGCGAATCTATGAAACGTGGGATCAGATGAAAGCATTGATTGCATCCAATAAATTGCATCTGGATCAGTTGGTCACGCATCGATTCCCTTTGTCCAGTATCAAAGAAGCCGCTGATCTCATGGGATCTCGTAACTGTGGCAAAATAATTTTAATCCCTTAAAAGGAGGACATATGAAAAAACTAGCGTATATCGACACCTTGGTTGATGGATTGAAAAAAGAAGGTGTATACCGAGTATTACCCATCAACTATGGTCCATGCTCCAATGTCATCGATTTGAATCATCGGTCAGTAGTCAATTTGTCATCCAATAATTATCTGGGTCTCGCCAATCACCCAAGAGTCAAGCAAAAAGCAATTGAAGCGATTGAAAAATATGGGGTTGGTGCCGGAAGCGTACGAACGATTGTTGGCAATCAAGACTTATTGGAAACCTTAGAAAATTTGCTGGCAGAATTCAAACAAGAGGAAGCCGTTGTTTGCTTCCAATCGGGGCTCACGTGTAATTTGGGTACGATTCCAGCAATTGTCCAACCGGGAGACTTAATTATCAGCGATTCGTTGAATCATGCATCGATCATTGATGGGGTCAGGCTTGCAAAAGCGGATAAAGCAGTATACAAACATTCGGATATGATCGATCTGGAACGAATTTTGAAAGAGAAAAGAGAACAATATCATCAAGTGATCATCATCACCGATGGTGTTTTTTCCATGGATGGTGATTTGGCGAAATTGCCCGCAATCGTTAAATTGGCGGAACAATATAACGCCTTGGTATACGTCGATGATGCTCATGGAAGTGGTGTTCTCGGTCATTCAGGACGAGGAACAGTTGATCATTTTGGCTTGCACGGGAAAATCGATTTTATCGTTGGCACCTTATCTAAAGCGATTGGCGTCGTCGGAGGTTATGTTGCCACCAAGAAGAACGTCAAAGAATGGCTATTGCATCGCGCCCGTCCTCTTTTGTTTTCGACAGCCATACCGCCAATGGCACTTGGCGCAATCATTGAATCCGTCAAAATGTTGATGGAGAGTGATGAATACACGAAGAAACTCTGGGATAACGCCCGATACTTCAAGCAAGGTATGCATGCTTTGGGATTTGATATCGGCCACAGCGAGACGCCAATCACTCCCGTAATGATTGGAGAAGAAGCAAAGACCATGGCGTTTTCCAAGGCATTGCTTGACGAAGGGGTATTTGTTTCGGGAATCGTATTTCCGACAGTTCCCTTAGGCACTGGCAGGCTCCGGGTAATGATAAGCGCAATGCATGAGAAAAAGGATTTGGATTTTGCCCTTGAAGCATTTGCCAAAGTCGGTCGACGGATGAATATTATTTTGTAAGCTATATTTAAGAGTGTTTTTCATTAAATTGCGACTGCCATATGAAGGAGAAATGGATATCATTGGACAACAAACCATCATTTGCTGAATTATATGATCAGTTGTTTCCCTTAAATAGAGAAACACTGATTTTTTTGAAAAACAATTTACCCACAGGGAATATTTTGGATATTGGTTGCGCTACAGGGGCCTATTTGTTAGAATTGGAACGAGATGGCTATCAAGGAAAAGGAATTGATCTCGATCCGGAAATGATCAATATCGCCAAACAGAAAGCCAAACAAAAAGGTTTGAATTCCAAGTTTATGGTGGGGGACATGAGTAATTTTCACCTCAGTATGGAGGTCGATGGACTCTATTCTATCGGAAATACCCTCGTTCATGCGGTAAATCTTTCCGTTGCAAGAAAAGTGGTTCATAACTTCTATCAGGCTTTAAAACCTGGAGGCAAATGTCTCATCCAAATCATCAATTACGATCGGATTTTTGATCAGCAAATCGATCATTTGCCAACGATTATAAGGCCAGGAATCTTTTTCGAACGGTTGTATCAGTTCAAGGAAGGAAAAATCAGTTTTCAAGCAAGGATTACGTTGACCGAAACAGAAGAAGTCATCTCACATACGGTTGATTTGTTGCCAATTCGCTTTAACGAGATGATATCGCTATTAGAATCTGTTGGTTTTCGAAAGATCCATACTTGGTCGGGTTTTTCTAAAGATCCCTTCAACCAAGATCAAAGCCTTCAATTGGTTATCACTTGTCAAAAATAGATCATTTGATCGACAAACTAGATAGGTAAAGGTGCATGAAGAAGACAGACATCAAATGGATTCGGTTGACATTCCGGCTAATTCTTATCATTGGCTGTTTATCCGGTGTGTTGATGAATATCCTCTTTCAAAAAAATTTAATCCGATCGCTCTCTTATTTCACTGTTCAAAGCAACTTATTTGTCCTTGCGATCATCACGATCGAAACGTTGAGAAAAGCCCCTCCAGGGAAGCTATTTATGATGGTTAAGACCGGTGTTCTGATGGCGATTATGACGACATTTGTCATTTACCATTTGGTTTTATGGCCGACGTTGTCAGTCACGCCTGAGTATGATTTTCCTTTTCATATCGATTTTCTTGTGCACACATTCACTCCGATCATGATGCTAGTTGACTATTTTTTATTCAGCCCCAAAGGGTTGCTTCGCACCCGTGAAATTTGGGCGGTTCTGGTAATCCCGGTCCTTTATTTGCTATATATCAATTTATATGCCGCTTTGGGTGGAACGTTTGAATTTGCTGGTGAGATCAATCGATATCCGTATTATTTTTTAGACATTGATCGAATTGGTTTTTGGACGTCATTTGGCTATATCTCGCTATTGGCAGGATTACTCCTGATTGGTGGAGTCGGATTGTACTCATTAGATTGGCGCTTAGGAAAAATCAGTCAACATATCGTGGATGGTAAGGGAAGTGAAAATACCGAATGACTTCAAAAAGAACCTTTTGGATGATCATTGGTCTTTCTTTTTCCTATATGATTCTTTCGTTTCCAGTCTTCTTCATCATTGGTGATGGCCTGCATATTATGCTGGCATGGAACATTCTGCTTGCGACGATTCCCTATTTAATTGCCTTTGTCATTGCCAACAAAAAGATCAGAAATCGTTGGTTGATCTATGGAATGATCTTGATATGGGTTTTATTCTATCCCAACGCCTTTTATGTGATCACAGACTTGATTTATCTTGATCAAGCGGATTTTATCTGGCAAAGCGGTTTCGATCATCCGATGGATTACCTTCAAAACATGGAAGCTTATTTAAAGCTATTTCACATTATCTCTGGCGCATTGATTGGTATTGCGTTGGGAGTAATCAGTTTGGAGTCGATTCGTCAACACCTGCTACTCCCCCTGATGAAACGCACCCAATGGCTAGGAGTGCTGATCATTCTTTTTTGTTCTGCAGTTGGAATCTATATTGGCCGTTTCTTTCGTTTTAACTCTTGGGACATCTGGAAGTTTCCGGAAATCCTCCGTGAATTTTTCTCGAATTTTTCCTGGTTTACTGTGTTTTTCATCGTCGCATTTGTCGTAATTCAACTGCTGTGTTACTTGCTGTATTTCTTCATTCAAAAAGATAAGCCTATGAATAAAAAAGAAAAAAACTCAACGTCCATTTGAGTTTTTTTATTGATGAAGTAATAACACCATTTCTCTTAGAGATTTCCCAGCGACGGCTGTCGATGCTCCGGATGCATCCAACATCGGTGATAATTCCACCAAGTCGGCACCAACGATATGGGTAAGCTGAGAAAACAGATCGAAGGCTTTGAGTAGTTCCTTATAAGTGATTCCGCCCGGTTCGGGAGTGCCGGTCCCGGGGAAGATTGAGGGATCAAGGACATCTAAATCAATCGTAATATAAACAGGTCGTGATTTGATTTTTTTAACCGTCTCTTCTAAACCATTCAGGTCATATCGATGAAGCTCTGTATGGCCGGATTCCGCCCATTCAAACTCCTCTTTGTCACCACTGCGAATGCCAAACTGATAGATTCGTTCATCACCTAAAAGATCATGACATCGTTTGATCACGGTCGCATGCGATAAAACACGGCCAAGGAATTCATCGCGCAAATCCGTATGAGCGTCAAGATGGATCAGGCATAGATCAGGATATTTTTCCTTCATGGCTTTCACGACCGGATAAGTAACCAAATGTTCGCCACCGATCATCATTGGCTTCTTTCCATCACTTAAGATTTGTTTGGCGGTTTGATAAAGGACCTCAAGAGATGCTTCCACATCACCAATCGGCAAATCCAAGTCGCCAATATCCACTGTCGGTACTTCTTTGAGACTTTGATTACGATAAGGAGAGTACCATTCGATTCCGATAGAATCCACGCGAACGGCATTGCCGGCAAATCTCGTTCCCGGGCGAAAAGAAGTCGTTATGTCCATAGGAGCACTGAAGATGACGACTTTTGCTTCGGGATAGTCAGCTAGGGAGCTTTGAAAAGATAAATCCACTTTTTTAAAATTCATCGCTATCACCCTCCCATTTTACCCAGTGTTCTTTGTCAATGATTTTGACATAACCATTGTCCAAATCGCTGTGAATGATCGAGCCTTTCTTTAAATAATAATGAATATCATCAATGACTTCTTGGGTGATGATTTCCCCCGGAATGACAAAGGGGATTCCAGGGGGATAGATCATAATGGATTCGGCTGCTATTTCATCATAGGCTTCTTCCAACGGAACTTGAAGCTTAGGAGCATGGAAAGCATCCCGAGGACGAGCATAGGGCTCTGGAAACTGGTAGATGAACTTGATCTTGGGTAAACGGGATCGAACCTTATAATATTTCTTGGACAACTCTTTGAAGGCCTCAAACAAACGATCTAGATCCTCTTTTGTCGTGCCAATTGTTAGGACCGCCAAGACAATATGACTTTCGGCTAGTTCCAATTGAATATTGTGATTACGCCGAAGTTTTTTATATACTTCAAATCCGGATAAACCGAGATCGGATACTTTGATAACGATTTTGGTTTCGTCGAAATCAAAGCCTCCACGAGTGACAATGTAATCTTTGTCAATCACTTTGATACCGGAGATCGTCCGAAGATTAATGCGAGTTTTTCGTGCCATTTCCAACAGTTTATCGATTTTTTTGGGGCCGTCGAAATACATGGACTTTCGCGCGACATCCAAACTAGCGAGCAATAGAGCGCTTGGAGAAGTGCTTTGTAACATATTTAAGGTGGAACGCAAACGAACGTGGTCCACCCGCTTCCCCTTTGTCAACAACACGGAACTTTGCGTAAAGGACCCCGCGGTTTTATGAATGGAAGTAGCACTGATATCCGCTCCGGCATCCATGGCGGACAGTGGCAACTTATCGGAAAAGTAGAATTGAGCGCCGTGGGCTTCATCAGCTAACACCACCATATCAAATTCGTGAGCCAACTCAGTCAAACGGGCCATATCGGAAGCAACTCCAAAATATGTGGGGTTGATAATAAATAAGGCTTTGGCATCGTAATGCTCGCGAATAGCTTCCTCGTAGGTTTCATATGGGACACCATTGGCGATGCCTAGTTCTATGTCAATATCGGGTTTGACGAATATCGGCATCGCTCCAGAGAGGATCAAGGCGCTGATCACCGATTTATGAACGTTTCTTGGAAGAATTATTTTATCATTCGCGCGACAAGTGGCCATGATCATCGCTAAAATACCCGTCGTCGTTCCGTTTGTAAGAAAATAGCTACGATCGGCATGACAGGCTTCCGCCATCAACTTTTCGGCCTCTTTTATGACTCCATGAGGCTTGCTGAGAGTATCTAAACCGAGCGGGGCGTTGGAATCGATGAGAAAGGTGTTCACACCAACAAAGTCGAGAAGGTCATTCTTGATTTTTCCTAGTTTGTGACCGGGAACATCAAAAGGAACGACGTTACTCTGACCATATTCTTTAAGTTTAGAAAAAAAAGGAGTTTTGTGTTGGCGGTCGTCTTTCAATTCGGTTAACCCACCTTTCTTTGCATATGCAAATGCACTATGAATAATAACATAAAAGCAAGGATTTCTAAAGAATTTTATTCGGAAATTCATCAGTTTTTTTTCTTTCCTTTTTTAAGCTTTATGATATAATATCAATTGCAATCTGTTGCGGTTGTGGCGGAACGGCAGACGCGCTAGCCTCAGGAGCTAGTGTCCTTTAGGACGTGTGGGTTCAAATCCCATCAACCGCACCATTTCATTATTCATATTTTTCTATCGATTGGGCTATGGCCAAGTGGTTAAGGCATCGGACTCTGACTCCGAGATCGAGAGTTCGAATCTCTCTAGCCCTGCCAGCCAATAAGCACGGGTTTCCCGTGTTTTTTTCATTAAAAAACCTTTCATTTTCGAAAGGTATTTTTTTGAAATTAGAGTATCACAAAAAAATCAAATAACAATCCACTTTTACTGTGACGACAGGTTTGAAACATGATATAATGACTTTAATGAAAAAACGCCTTATTATTGGCGAAGGCCATCTTTTCATTCAATTCATGGTTATGATTGCAGAGACTGACGATACTCCAACAAGATATTATAGGCTTTCTGATGCATGTTTTTATTGAAGACATATTGATCTTTGCTGATATTTTCGATTTCTTCATCATACCAATCAATGACCTTATCAAGAATGATTTTGGTCATGAAGGTGTCATTCTTCCGAATTGCCCGTTTTAGTTCGCGGGTGTACCCTACCATGAATGGATTTCTGGTGTAAGTGTGGATCGTTCCGATGATACCACCGAGTTCGATGATAAATTCTTGCCTTTGCATAATCTCCATCCGTCCAATCCCAAGTTATCTTAATACGTAGTCCGGATCTCCAGAATTGTCAAAATCAACTAAAACAACGTCAGGATTATTATCGGTGGTATTAGTGGTATTGACTGTTTTGAAAGAACCGATCAGGGCAATAGCAGCGAGTGCAATTAATGCGATACGAAATATTTTTTTCATTTTATTCACTCCTTTGCTTATATAATAATCCACATACCATCACAAATACAGCGCGGATATGTCGTATTTTTCAGGAAGGTGAGACGAGTTGAACTCAATGGAAATCAGCAATTACCTGGAAAAAATTCGATATGGAAGAAAGTTGACTCAAGAGGATTTTGTCGAAGGAGTCGTTTCTTTAAGACAATATCAACGGTATCGGAGTGGAGAATGCGAGATCACTTACGAAAAAATAGACCAGTTTGCGTATAAACTCGGAATCCCAACAAAAAGATTAATGAATGAATTTGAACGTGAGTATAACGACCAATATCGAATGGTAAATCAATTTTATAGTGCTGTTGTTAATAAAGATTTTAAAGTCGTTTCTGAATTAGGAGAAAAACTCGAGAAAGAGATATTGTTTAGTGAAGACTGCCGTATATATTATCACCACGGTATAATTATGCATCATTATTACACATCTAAAATAACTAAAAAAGAAGCTCAAGAGCAGTCAGCAAAGTTGGTAAATTACCCTTTAATCATGAAGCAAGCTTTCTTTACAGATGTCGAGATTCTCATACTCAGTTTCATGTTAAGCATTACTGAAAAAGAAGAACGCAATAAGATATTAAAAAAATTAACAGAGATATTTGATTCTGGAAACAGTATCATGAGCGGCGAAAATGACATGATATATGCGCTGATATTGATGCGACTTGCACAAACTCATGGAAGTAACAAAAACTTTCCAAAAGTGATTCAGTTGTGTGATTTAGCAATCCAATATGGGATATCATATCGCCAATTCTATCTTATGGAATATTTCTTTTATTACAAGGCATTAGCCCATTTTTCCTTACAAGATTATGATAAATATGAAGAATCGCTTTTTCGCTGTTACTCTTGTCTGCATATGGAGGGCAACAAGAAAAAAATTGAGAAATTTACTAAATTAATCGAAGATGATTTTCATATAGTCTATAATACATTTATTATGAGATACTTAAAAAAAGAAATCATGTAATCAAGGGGAAAATCGACCGATTCCCCTTTTGTTTTGTTGAAAGTACGACATATCCGCGCTGTTTTTGTAAATGTTAACTAGTTATAATATATTTAAATACAACTTGAGAAAGTTTTTGTATTTTAAATATATGGATATTTTAGTGAATGGAGTAGATGCATTAATCGTGTGATTTTTATTCAGATATATAGGTGGCGAGCATGGACAAGTGGACTTTTAATTTACAAAAAGGAATCGCAGTCTCATTAACGGGTATTATTTTTGTCCCCGGGTTTTTTCGTTTTGATTTATCTTCGAAATATAATGCTCTGTTTCCTGCAGAAATTTTGGCTACCATATTGATATTTGCTATTTTTATAGCCGTATCAATATGGATTCGTTCTCATCATTTTTTTGGAAATAAAGACAAACTTCTTTCAGATGAGGCAATTGACAATAAATATATTTTCCATTTGACAACTGAAAATCATATAATACGCTATCCCGGACTCATGTTGGCGACGATAAAAAACAAGGATTATTCTTATCCGGAGGCAACACGAGGAAAGAAAGCTTATACGGATGATTGTGGGATCATCGATCAAAATGAGTTGTTAATGAACATCGACGAGAATGGTAACATTCAGTTTGTAACTGAAGAGACTGCATTGGCATATGGCAAGGAAACACATGATTTCGTAGGCAAAAACATTACGGATCTCAAAAACTTGCTTGGAATAGACACCAGTATCTGGTATGATCGGCTCTCGCGAGACTATCATGTACAAAGTGCAGTAGAAGTACAAGTGGAAGGCAAAAAGAAATGGATATTTTGGAATTTTGAAGCCATTACTAACCATGATCATATGATCGATTTGATTGTGGCTTCGGGACAAGAAATAACAAAACTGGTCAATCCTTCAGGAAGCGAGGATATGATTCGGCTAATCGATTATCAAACTAGTCTTCTGAATCAACAAGGAATGTTTGAAAAAATCGCCAATCTGGATGAAGTTCATCAAGCGGTATCGTTTTACATTTATTTAAGCAATTTAGCGGAAATCAATGATTATTATGGACATTCCGTGGGAGATGAAATTATTCTCAGGATTTCCAACGAATTGCTAAACTATCAAAACGAGGATTGTTTTGCTGCAAGATTTTCTAGTGGTAAGTTTGTGGGATTTTGTATTAATCAATACGCGACTGATTTGGCAATTGACTTTTATTTGCGTAAGCTCAATCACTATATTACTGCCCCGCACAATATTGACAAATCGTCCATTCATTTGGATATCCGCGTGGGATACGCCCGTTATCCCGAGGATACGGAACAATTGGAAAAGTTGATTTCTCTTTCTTCAATGGCAATGCAAACAAGTTCGCAAGACCCACAATCACGTATTGTTCGCTATGAAAAATACATGTTGGAAACCTTGGACCGAAATATACAGATATCGACAAAGTTGAAAATGGCGCTCGATCAAAACTTGATAGAAGTCCATTTTCAAAAAGCATTGAATGTGACTAATAAGAAGGTTGTATATCTAGAAGAATTGGCAAGATGGAAAGACCCTGAGCTTGGATATGTTTCGCCCATACAACTATTCAAAATTGCCAAAGACTACAATCAACTGGATCGGCTTGAACGCTATCTTGTGGACAAAGCAATGGTCGCTTTTCATTCAATTAAGAAAATGCCAGAATACAGCCAAGCGAAATTGGCTATCAATATCGCACCGACAACCTTATTGGATCCGCTTTTTATCGAGCATATGAATGCCTGTGCTAAAAAGCACCAGATTCACGTAAATGAAATTTGCATCGAGATATCTGAAGGGACATTTGTCGCCAAACTGGAATCATGTATCAATCGCATAAAAGAATATAAAAAGCAAGGGTATCTGATCGCAATCGATGACTTTGGAAAAGATTATTCTTCCTTGGCTATTCTCGAAAGTATTGAATTCGATCTGATAAAGATCGATAAGTTATTCATAGATAAAATCTCCGATGAGAAAATAAAAGAAATAGTACGTATGATCCGTAAAATAACCGATTTATCGGAAAGGGATATAATTGCAGAAGGAGTGGAAACCGAAGAGCAATCCCTAATCCTCTTAGATCTGGGATGCTATTTGCAGCAAGGGTATTATTTCCATCGCCCAGAAAAAATGACTTGACATCTCTTTTTTCCTATTGGTTGCCCCCTCAGGCAAGCCAACCAAAAAATATCACATTCCCGGTGTGATATTTTTTATTTCTATAATTGTCACAATGACGAATGAAAAAACTGGATTTTTACGTTGTTTCGTTGTATATTGTTATTGGTATATAAAGCAGGTGTAGTTTAATGGTAAAACTATAGCTTCCCAAGCTATCGATGGGGGTTCGATTCCCCTCGCTTGCTCCAAAAGAAATAAAACTGTCCTATTTGGCGACAGTTTTTTATTTTGCAATTGCTTGGAAGCGTTGACATTTCATTCATTATTATATTATAATATAAATATAGACGATGTACGATATAATAGACAACAAACATGATGGTTAATCTGCTAAACTAGATCTTTCTGAATTCCTTTTTTCTGAAATTCTGCTTGACTGTCATTCGACCGGACGAGAATAAGAGCGACCTATTTTCTCTTCTTTTTTTGTGTGTAATAATCGATGATTCTTTTATGAAATGAGGGTTACCTTCATGAAAAAGGGCTTGCTTTTCTCTTTGATATTCATCCTATTTATGTTTTTTATAGGATGTGATTCATCAACGACTTCTTTTAATAGCTCCATACCGACGATCTCTTCTGAAGACGTGACTTTCTCTTTTTCGTGGTGGGGAACGACTGATAGAAATGTCGCCACTTATCAGGCAATCGAGTTGTTTGAAAGCAAATATCCCCAGTATAAGATATCCGGTGACCAGTCAACGTGGGATGGGTACCAGACGACGCTTTACAACCGACTTGAACGCAACCGCGAAGCGGATATCTTTCAAGTCAATTATAACTGGCTCTATTCGATGTATGGTGAATACTATTTCATGGATCTTAGTGAACTAGGGATTGATTTTTCACATTATCCCGAAATGGAACACGACCCCTTGACGATCAATGGAAAAATCCTTGGACTTTCGCTATCGGAGACCGGATATATCTTTTATATGAACAAAGCGGTCTATGAAGAAGCAGGAATCACCGAGATGCCCACGACTTGGGACGAACTGATTCAGGCGGGACAGACAATCGGAGGGGCATCAGGCGGAAGCAAATATGCAATTGGGAGGCTAGATGCCCAGCAGGTATCGATCTTGATGTTCAGTTATCTGTCACAAAAATACGGAAAGAACTTGATCAGCTCCAACAACAAGCTTAATTTTTCTCGCGAAGAACTAGAAGAAGGATTTGCATTCATCAATACACTTCGAAGCAATAATGTGCTGATTCCAAACAATACCAATGATACACATACCAACGGGCCCACCAACCCAAACTGGGTTATCTATCAGAACTATGGAGGCATCCTCCAATGGAATACCGCGGTCAGCGAATATGAAAACGAACTTCCCGACACCTCGAATCTGGTTACTCTTGGTATGTTCCAGCAAAACGAAGGAGAAGAACTCGGGATGTATAAAAAAGTATCGATGGCACTCGCTGTTTCTAAAAGGGTTGAGAACGATCCGGCGAAACAACAAGCGATCAAAACCTTCATCGAGTTCATCACCACCGATCCCGAAGCAATCAGGATTCTCGGTGTCGATCGAGGCGTACCCTCGCATGACACCGCCTATAATACCTTGTTAAATTCGACCACGACCGACTTCACGTCTACTCGGGAATGGGAAGGCCATGTGATCGTCCAGACATTGTTTAACAATCAACTCGAAGAAGATATCAATCTTTATATTCATCCTTATTATGAACACGATGTTTTCAGGCGCATCTATGAGATGCCGATCGAAAAATTCCTTTTTAATCAGGATACTGCCGCTCAGGCGATCAATGAAATTATCAATAAATTCGACTCGACCCTGGCACAGGTAATGGGGGGTTAGCCATGGTCGGAGAGAAGAAATGGCTTCCATATGTGCTTTTGATTCCTTGGGGACTCGGATTCATCATCTTTAAATTTTATCCGTTTTTGAATTCCTTTTATCTCAGTATGTTCAAGAAGACTTCTCCATTCACGAGTGAATTTGTCTGGTTTCAAAATTATGCTCGCCTTTTCAATATGGACGACTACTATGGCGAACAGTTTCTGAATTCTCTTAAAGCGACGGCAATCTACGTCGTCTTCGCTGTTCCCTTGGTCCTAATCGTTTCTTTGCTTATCGCCTATATCCTCAGCAAAAAAATAAAAGGCGTCGGATTTTTCCGAACTTCGTTCTATATTCCGACCGTACTGGGAGCGAATGTGGCCGTCGTTCTTTTGTGGCGGGAGTTATTTGAGTCCTACGGTTTGATGAATCAAGGACTTGAACTTATCGGGCTCAGCCCGGTCAACTGGTTCGGCACCCCAGCAGGTGCAATGACGACGATTATCGCTTTAAGAGTGTGGCAGTTCGGCTCGACGATGATTATTTTTCTAGCCGCACTGAAGAACGTTCCTGAATCTCTATACGAGGCAGCAACGATTGATGGTGCATCCAAAATCAAACAGTTTATGGTCATTACCGTGCCGATGATTACCCCAGTTATCCTTTTCAATGGGGTCATGAGGCTCGTTGAGACCTTCCAAGTCTTCACCGGTCCTAGGCTCATCACCCAGGGCGGTCCGATCAATGCGACCAAAGTCATAAACATGCTGATCTATGAGGTGGCGTTCCAAAACCGCGACTTCAATCTGGGTAGCGCGATGTCCTGGATCTTGTTTTTGATCATCATGGTCTTCACGGTCGCAATCTTTAGAAGTTCCCGATACTGGGTCTATTATTCGGACTAAGCGATGAAAAAAGACCTATCCATCGCGCAAATCTCGATCATGAAGAATAAACGAAGACGGCTATTAATTCAAGGAGTTAAGTTTCTATTAATCATCACTGTCGCTTTTTTCATGTTATATCCGCTTTTATGGATGCTGGGGGCCTCTTTCAACGATGGGTTGATGTCCTCATTTAGTTTCATTCCGAAGAAATTCACTACGCTTGGATGGGAGGACGCTCTCAAAGCTCCCGGTTGGGGCTCGGTTCAGGGGTACTCGCTCCTAAGGGCGCTCAGCAATACCTTACAGTATGTCCTCCCGCAAGTCTTGATCATGACGTTTTCGACGCTGATCGTTGCTTTCGTTATCGCAAGAATGCGTTTCAAAGGTAAAAAAATTGTCTTCGCCTTGATCATTGCAACCCTTTTGATGCCGGCAACAATCTTCCGAATCCCGATGTTCGTTTTCTGGACCTCAAAGGTCATGAGCCCGCTTTGGGAAGGATCCCAATTACCGCTCATGCCCTACTTGCCACTTTGGGCAGGATCCCTTTTCGCAATCAACTCATTCTCCATATTCATGTATATTCAATTCATGCGGACCATCCCTAAAGATCTCGATGAGGCGGCCTATATTGATGGTGCTAGCAAGTTTCAGGTGCTTTATTATGTACTGATGCCGGTTTTGAAACCAATTCTTATTACTGTCGCTCTCTTGCTCTTCATCGCCTCTTTCAATGATTACCAAGGACCCCTGATCTATCGGGGAGACGTCGAGACCTATCCGCTCAGCCTTGTCCTTCCCATGTTGGGAAAGGACTCAACCAATACTTACGCACACGTATTTTCCCGTTCCATCGTCGGTGTCATGTTGCCAATCATCATCTTCTTCATGGCTCAAAAGTTCTTCGTGGGAAACGAAGCCGACAGTGGCATCAAGGGATAAGGAGGAACTATGAAGAAAATACTCTTAATCCTATTATTTACCGTTATAGTGCTCGGTGGTTGTGCCGAGAAGACTACCACCGATAACCAATCGACAACGACGCCAATAACTTCCTTAAACAGCACGACTGCCATCGAGGAGTCTCCTTGTAAAGACACGCCACTCGCAGATGGTTGCTATATTCCAATGGACGATATCAATTTTGAAGAATTCGTCCGCGAGGAATACACCATCAACGAGACATTCGAGACCGACATGATTGGTCAGATACCGAGAAACTGGCTGCTCTACATGAATGCCGAATACAAACCGCAGGGTGTGATGGCAACGGTTGTTGAAGAAGAAGATAACCGCTTTGTCGAGATGTATAGTGACGGAAGGCAAAGACCGATGTATCCACAAAACGCACCAACACCAACCTTTATTTTCTCGACAAAGTTCAATCTCGATATTCAGAGGAAAGGGGTCTGTTATCTCGATTTGATGGTTCCTGAGGAAAACAAAAATGCTGTTTCTGCAGGTATCTCGACAGGGGCGGTCAACACGATCAGTATCACAATCAACAATGACTATTCAGTCTTTGTTAAAGTTGGCGGGCCGTTTTATTATTATTCCTCTAACAGCGACGGTGGCGTCTACTATGAGACCTCCGTCAGCGTGGCTCCGGGGGTTTGGAGTAGCTTTAAGTTGACTTGGGATGCTGATTTAAATTTGGTAAACGCCTATGTGATCGAAGGCGATTCGGAAACCTTGCTTGTGTCGGTTCCTTTCCACGTTTCAAATCGATTTAACGCCAAATCAAATGGCACAATTTTGGTACCGAATGTTGTCAAGGTAACGATGCCGTACGGTCAATCCGGCTATGCCTATATTGATAATGTCGTTATCGAGGAGGCGGATTCCTGATGCTTAAAAAACTGATTCTATTGACGGCGATCGCTGTGTTGATATTCCCCTTGATTGGCAATTTTTCTCGGGTAAAAGCCAAGGACATGCCGGATGTCGTCTATACTGATCAGGACTATAGCCGCCTCCACACCGTGATCCAACACGTGGAGAACGTTCTTCATTATGGCCATGGCTACAACAGTGAAACTTCTCTCCTCCCTGACGCCATCAACACCTTAAACGGCGAGCCTGCCAAATGGGTGTTCCCGAATCGGGCGGAAGTCCCCTATGCCGATCTCGCCAACCAACAAAACTTCATGAGGACGCTTGTGGCGCTCTCGATGGTGACAGGCTCCGAGAAATACAAAAATGAGGCAATCTCGATTCTTGATGAGTTTTTAACAAACTACCAAGCCACCTCAGGGCTCATGTACTGGGGGGGGCATCGAGCAATCAACCTTGACACCCTTGAGGTCCAGTCGACCGAGAATGAGGATGGCCCTCACGAACTCAAGAACATGATGCCATATTACGAATTGATGTTCGAGGTCAACGAAGCGGCGACAATTAAGTTTATCCGTCAACTCTGGACTGCCCATTTTCGTTGGGGAACCGCCGATCTCAACCGTCACGGCAGCTATGGCACCGCCTTTGACGCCAACGTGTTTGGCCAACCGTTGATTGATGACGTGATTAAAATGGATAATGATGGTTTGCCAATCATTCCGAAGGACGCCCCCGGAGATCTCCCCTTTGTCAATGCGGCAACTGATCTCGCCTATGCTGCATTTACTCTAAGTCACCTCCTCGGCGATCCTGCTCCCAAGGCATGGGCAGAATATTTGATGCGTCAATACCATCTAGCATCACATCCTATCACCGGGATGACTGTTTACCAGTACAAATCGACAATGGTATCTAAATCCCCTTCCGAATGTGCAATACCCTCCTATACGAACTCTGGTTGCGGAGACCGTGTTGCCCGCCAGTTCCGCGATTTTGGCCCGATTGCTAGAGAATCGAGTGTCCAATGGAAGAACACCCAAGCGATCTACGTCGATAACACCTTGATGCTCTTAGAGGCCGCTGACAAGTATGACATTGATTATTATGTTGATTGGGTCCGGGGATATCTTGAAGGCTATCTTGACTATACCTATATTCGGATCGAAGGTAAAAACAAAATCATTCCCATGTTTTATGACGGCACCGTCACGTACGGCTATACCGTTCCGGAGGTCGGCTATTATGGGCCTTCGAACATGCGCCTTGGGTATGTAGACATGCCGACGACATATTTGTTGCCAATTTTAAGGACAATCCTCGCAACAGAAGAAGCAATCGACAAAGTCAAACTCTGGAATTATTTCCGCGATATCGTTTATACGTTTGGAATGGGGGATGTTGGTCCCCTTGGTGGCAACCACCCCGCGTTAAATTACGATACCGCGATCGATGATCCTTTTGCCCTAATGGCGATGATTGAACTTTATGAGGACACAGCAAATCCTGCTTATCTCGAAGTTGCGAGGACCATCGCTAACAATATCGTCAGAGAGCGGTTCCATCGGGGATTCTTCGTTCAAAACGAGATCATGCTCTACAGCAGGCTTGACCAGCCAGAGACGCTCGCCCTATTGATCCTTGATGGTGTCATCAGGGGGTATAGTTCGAGCGAAATGCCTTACTACCTTGCTGATTCGGGGTATATCCACGGTTATTTGCTTTCAAACGATGGCGTGGTTGAGGATCGGAGTTATACCCAAACGGTCATCTATGTCAAAACGATCTATGATTGGGAGTGATGACATGAAAAAACTATTTTTCTTATTTTTGATGATGACGCTTGTGTTAGCTCTGTTTGCGTGTGATGGCGAATCATCCAGTGTAACCTCCCAGACGACCGCTCAACCGACCTCATCTTCAATTTCGACAGGTAGTGAACTATCGGAATCGGAGATCTATGCATTGCTGGTCGAAGCGGAAGAACTCTCGGGTATGCAATCCTACAATGGCAAGCTTATCTCCGAGTCTGGCGATCTCCATCTTCCATCGTCCTATCGTGGAGTGACAATTATCTATTCTTCACGCAATGAGGATGTTATCTCCAATGATGGTTATGTGACACTTCCTGATGAATGCTGGATCGAAAGTCGTGAGCAGGATGGAATCACGCCAAAACCTGGGCTCAACGATAATTGGCCGATCGTGGTCGATGTCAAACTAACGTATGGAAATCAAGAACGGTCAGCAAAATTGATGTTTATCGTCGTTCCAGCCGACGGGTTCACCTGCGATAAATATAAAGGTTAGAATCAGGAGGTTTCTATGAAAAAAATTATTCCATTCATTTTAGTTTTGGTTATGGTTCTCGGTTTATGGGGTTGCAAAGCAGAGACGACTATCCCTGTTGCGACCACAACCACCACTTCCTCGATTGAGGTCACAACGACAACCACTGCCCTCTCTACTTCCGATCCCAACCAGGAGCTGATCGACACTGTTTATGATTGGCTTTCGCTTGGTGATATTTCAGCTCTACTCAGCACGTCGCCGAGACTGATCCTCCCGACTTCAAGAACGGGGGTTGTCATTTCTTGGGATATCAATCCGGATGGATATATCGCTTCCAATGGTGTGATCACACAGCCGGATCATCTGAGTGGTAACAAAGAAGTCACCCTGACTGCCACATTGACAATTGGCGAGTTGGTGAGGACAAAAGTATTCACCGCGACAGTGCTCGCACTACCCTCTCCTGAAAACAATCCGCCAATCATCAATGAAACCTTTGTAAATTATGAAGAGGGAAATATCGCTCCCCAGATGATTTCAGGCGGGACTTGGGCTCCCGTCAGTGGTAAAACCAGTAGCACATCGCTATTTTCGGTTGTTTCCACCGTTGGTGCGAATCCGGTTCCAGGAGCTATCAATGCTCTTGAAATAAGATCTCAACTCGAGAATCAGATCGTCGCACCGCTTTTCCATTCTTTTGAGATTCTCGTGATCGAAGCGGATGTCTATCAGAGTGCGAACGGTTCGCCAATCTATCTTCAGACATCCCAAAGCTCACCGGCAATCGGATTTGGTTTGTCCGGAGCCGGTTCGACAGCCTCGATCTACTACCGAACGGATAATGGTTCTGAAATCAAGACACAAATCCAACTCAACACTTGGGTTACGATCCGATTGGAAGTCGACCTTGTGAACAAGACCATTGAATTTTTCTATTATGATCTAGAGGGGCATCTCATACCCTGCACTCCTTTTCCCGTCCATTATACTTATGGGGAAGGCGGGTTCCAAAGTTTATTCATCCGAAGCGGTAGTTCCAATACGATTGCCCAACAGGGTCCCGCCTATATCACCAATATCGTCGCAAATCGGATTGAGTCTTTACCAAAACCGATTGACCCGATCAAACTGGGAGCCATTTCCGGCATTAGTGCGATTGAAGTCATCGAAAATGGAGGGTCCTACTCTCCGGCAGAACCGGTTGTGAAAGGTTATTACGGTGCTCAGAATGTCTTGGTTAAGGATACCGACTACACGCTCACGATCACCAATCCAGTCGATGTTGATGTAAATGGCAACTACATAGTCACCTTTCAGTTTACAAACATCCATAATCCATCAGATGTCTTGACCATCAACCAATCCGTTGTTATCTACGCTCCAGGAGATCCCAACGTGATCATGGGTGTTTCATCAACGATTGCACACGCGCTATCCCATGAGACCGATATCACAGTTACTGCTCAGCGAGCAGAAGGAATTCTCCACTATGTTGTGAGCGATACGCCGCTCACAAAAGAACAAGTGGTAGCATCTATTGAGAAAGAATCAATAGTAATCGATTCATTGGAGACCTTGATCGAAGGCGTGGTCGTCAATGAGGATGAGAAGGTCTATTTGGTTATCGAACTGAATGGGCTCAGTAATCTAATTGAGCATGAGGTAACAATCCAAACACTCGTCGTTCTCACAACGCCTCAGGAATTCTATGATACGCTGTCAGTGACCGTGGATACCGGGTACTATTATGTTCTTGGGAACGACCTTGATTTCACCGGATTTGTTTGGAATGCGCCAGCAGCAAACAGTTTCTCTGATACTCTGGATGGCCAAGCATATAAAATATACAATCTTGATATCAATCGCGTTGGAAGCTACGGAGGGCTTTTTTCAGTTCTAAAGAAAAATGCCCTCATCAAGAATATCGTTTTTGAAAATGTCTCATTAGTTTCCGATAGCCGCGGGTCGGCAATCATTTCTGGTGAATCCGGGGCAAGTGGTGAAGGAAGTGGCTCAGTATTAGTCGAAAACCTCGTGTTCATAAACTCTAGTGTTGTGGTATCCATTGCAAATCCGGAAATTAAAGACGCTTATGGAGCTCTCATTGTTGGAAGAATCCGATATGGAAACATTACGATAAGAAACATTGCCGTCATTGACTCACAAGTTGATTCGGAACAAAATTATGGTGGTGGTCTCGTTGCGGGAAGCGAGGACAACATTCCTGTAACAATCTCTGATATCTACATGGAAAACTTCCTTGTCAAGGAATCATCGGCAGTCACTGCCGAAGGCAAGATTGTCGGTGGAGTTATTGGCAGACCGCGAGGACCGATCACCATTGAAAGAGTGTATGGATTCAACGTCAATGTCTTAGGCAAAAATAACGTCGGTGCCATTACTGGAAAGATCGAAAGTGAGTGTGTTTACAACATTTCCGATGTTTACATCAACGGCTCATTGTCCTTTGTCGATCCTGCAAAAGCAGAAATCATTGCAGGAGCTGTATCGGGCATCGTTAATACAAACACGAATGTCTATGCAAGCGGATATGAAACGGAGATGAGCGGCCATCTTGGCGTATTGGAGGAAAATCTCGTCACTCATACCTTAACCCAAGAAGAATCTTGGTGGACGACGAACATCCCAGCGATTCTTGAAAATGATCTTTGGTACTTTGTTTCCGATCGCCCAATGCTTAAGATTGTGCCTGTTTCCGAGTAAGAATAGATCTTTTACAAATAGATACCTGCGGCTTTCACTACTTTGGGAGCCGCTATTTGTTTTCGCTATTAAGCTATTGAACGATGGACAAGCGATGATTAATGCGGAGACACAATTAATATGGACTTTTGTGGATTGATTTGCTAGAAAATTTAGGTCAAAATTATACTGCTCAAATAGAGCCACGAAGAACTACAAAAAAACAAATGACGAGAATACAGAAGCTATATTCAAAAGTTAAGACTAGAATCCTCATTCCATTACTATTGTTTGGAGAATATCCATCCAGATCATCCCATTCTATAGATAATGAACCACCGAAATAAACAACACAACGGAAAGCGAGGAGTTCTCTCGAAAATTGAGAAAATTCATTTTCTATATTGTCTGGTTGTTTTTTTATGGATTATCGGTTATGATATTCTTTAGACTGGGTGATTCATATGGAAAAATCCAAAACGTGCAAACCTCAAATATCAATATGGGAGAAAACGAAGGAGATTTATCAACAACTTCGTTTTTTGCCGAGAAAGACGAACCACTCCAAATATTTAATAGGTTTATCAGCGATAATCGGACTTGTCACAATCGCGGTAATACTCTACTTTATTTTTTTCCCTTCTCGAGGGTCTTTTCATGCGGATTCCACCGATACCATTCTTTGGGCTCAAGCATCATATGATGCCAAATGGATCTATAATATTGACTTTAATTATGCGGCCTTTATGCCTTTTGGTGGACATCTGCTCATGCTGGTATTTATGCCTTTCCTAGGGGTCTCGATGATGACACATATGCTCGGGATGGCCTTGTTCTATCTCTTGATGGTCGGTGCGCTTGTCTTCTTTTGCCGAACGTTCAAGTTCAGCTGGATTCAAGTGGCACTCACCACATTTATATTTGTGTTTGGTGTGGCGGGCAGCGAAAAAATTCGGGAAATATTTTATGGACATATCATTTACTATAGTTTGGGTGTCTTGTTTTTCTTGGTGGGATTTGCTCTGACGTTTCGGCTTCAAGAACGTTTCCAGAGCCAGAACCGGAAACGCTGGCTTCCCTTGGCGATACTGACTGGGCTGTTCTATTTACTGACATCATTGAATGGGCTACAAAGCTTTTCGCTCTTCACTGTTCCTGTCGTGGGCGGGTATGTTCTAGAAACTTGGTTTGATGGAAAGAAACGATTAAATGATTCCGGTGTGAAGCCGTTTTGGCAAACGTTAGCGATTGTTGGTTCTGGTGTTGTCATCGGCACGCTCTTTCTCTTTATCTTGAGAAGCCAGGTGAGTCAAGGATATGCGGATGCTTATTCTGTTTATTCTAATTCGGGAGATTGGATCAAAAATCTGAACAAGTTCATTGAACATTGGTTTACCTTGATCGGGGTCGATAGCGTTTATGGGGAATCTCTCGGTTCGTTCAAATCCATATTGAACATGATTCGAATTGTCTTTGGATCCTTGTTGCTCTTCTTTCCTTTACTGATGATATTCAAATATCCCAAAATCAACGATTCGAAACTGCGGGTTTTACTGATTGCCTACTGGATCATGACAATCATATTGATGATCGGCTATGTCTTTGGACTCTTATCCAGCGCTTCCTGGCGGCTGTCGCCGATGGTGGCAATGGCAATTTTGCTGGTAGTTGGTTATTTAAAACAGTTATTTGATCAATTAGAAACAAAACGATTGGCGATTTTATTCTTAGCCCCACTGATTCTTGTCGCTCTGATTCACTCAATC
>Ga0265295_1003625_pt1 | contig 22149 bp, 7 predicted proteins | sample Munlansysbiofilm_FD_192503 | JGI IMG/M metagenome (GOLD analysis project Ga0265295, IMG submission 192503) | Leachate microbial communities from a municipal landfill in Southern Ontario, Canada - Methane capture system biofilm | ecosystem: Engineered > Solid waste > Landfill > Unclassified ...
TTCGGCGAGCGCCTGCACGTAGTGCTGACAGCGGACGATGTGGTGCCCGGTTTCGCTGTCCCGGGTCTCGGCCAGGGCCGCCAGGCAGTGGATGGTGAAGTTCTGCATGGCCAGGAGGTCGTGGTTGCGCTGCCGCAAGGCCCGTTCCTCGCGCCGGTATTTGAGGAAGGTGAGCAGCGAGAAGTTGGCGGCCAGCACCATGAGGGGCGTAAGCGGCGAGGCGAACACACCGTGGGTCGGCAGCAGCCAGGCCGAGCCCAGCCACAACCCGGCGGCCGCGGCCAGCAGGGTGAAGAAGCCGGTGAGCGCGCCGGTCCAGGCGACCAGCAGGGCCGAGCCGACGCCGCAGAACACGAGCAGGCCAAGCTCGAGCGACCGGGCCCAGCCGGGGGCGCTGAAGAATCGGCCCTGCTGCAGGTTGTCGATCACCGCGGCCTGCACGGCGATGCTCGGCACCAGGCTGCCGAGCGGGCTGGTGCGATGGGCCTCCAGGCCCATGGCGGTGGTGCCGACCAGGACGATGCGGCCGGCGATTCGCTCCGGCGGGACGAGGCCGTCGAGCACCTCGTCGGCGCCGACCCGTTCGAGCGGCGGGCTGTGCGGGTGCAGGCGGACGAGCAGCTGGCCCCGATCGTCGAGCGGGACAAACCGGTCGTCCAGGTCGATGCCCTCGAGATGCCCGCCGCGACCGGTATGCAACCGCACCTCGGTGTGACCACCCGCCTGGAGCACGGTCTGCAGGGCAAGGTTCGGGTAGAGCTGTCCCCGGTGGGCGATGACCAGCGGCAGCCGGCGGAGCACGCCGTCATCGTCCGGGGTGACGTTGATGAAACCCGCAGCCGGCGCAGCCCGACTGAGCACCTCGATGCTGCACACCGCCGAATCGGCCGCGAACAGCCGGCTGCTTGCAGATGCTTCCGTCGGCGAGGTGGTGGCCAGGGCCACCACCGGCTGGCCGAGACACCAGGGCAGGCTGTCGCCCGCGCCGTTGAAGGCAAAGCCGTAGGCAAGCACGAACGGCCCGCCGGCCAGGGCCCGGGCCAGGGTGGCGTCGTGGTCGAGCAGGTGCGCGGGCACACCGGAAAGATCGACACGAATGTTGTATTCCTGCTCGAAGGCCGCACGCGACACGCTCCACGAGGTGCGGTCCGGCTCGGCGAAGACGATGTCCACACTCACGCTCGCCGGACTACCATCGTTGATCCGCTCGAGCAGCCGGGCGATGCGGTCACGCGGCCAGGGCCACTGGCCGAACCGGGCCAGGCTGCGTTCGTCGATGTCGACGAGCAGGGGACCGGGCGGGGCCGCGGGCGGTGGTGCGAACAGGGCCGCGCGCACCTGGGTGTCGTAGAGGCGGCCGTCCAGAAAGGTGCAGAAATCGACCCGCAGCAGGTGCACCAGGGCGAGCAGCAGGGTGATCACCAACCCGGCGAGCACGATCGGCCAATGTGCCCCTTTGGGTCTGTGCAGCAGGGCTTTGCGGGCGGCGAGGAAGTCCATGGCCAGGGTCGGTGGGCCCGGGAGGTGCGTTCAGCGGCGGCGGCCGCCGAGCAGGAGGAACAACGGGATGAGGACGGCGCAGGTCGGTCCGAACAGGTGGCCTTGCCGGTTGAACACGGTCTGCTCGTCCAGGAGCGGCATGCGCGAGACCAGGGCCGCCTCGACAAACAGCCCCGTCCGCTCGACGATGCGGCCCACCGGGTCGATAAAGCCGCTGATGCCGGTGTTGGCGGCGCGCACCAGGGCGCGCTTGTTCTCCACCGCCCGGAACACGGCCATGGCCATGGACTGGTGCGGGGCGCTGGACCGGCCGTACCAGGCATCGTTGGTCAGGTTGACGAGCAGATTGGCGCCGCGGGTGACGCTCTGTCGGGCGATCTCCGGAAAGATCGACTCGTAGCAGATGAGCATGCCCAGCCGCATCGGCCCGAGCGCCAGGGGTTCGTCCGAGGTGCCGGCGGCGAAGTCGCCGACGCTCACCACCAGCGGTTCGAGAAAGGGCAGGTAGGGCCGCAGGGGCACGTACTCGCCGAACGGCACCAGGTGCTGTTTGGCGTGGCTCGTTGCGATGCGGCCGTCCGGGCCGAGGAGGATGGCGCCGTTGTAGTGGCGCACCAGCTCGCTGCCATCGGTCTGCGGGGTAAGGGTGAACAGCGGCGCGCCGGTGAGCAGCCAGGTGTTGGCCGCCCCGGTGAAGGCCGCCAGTCGGGCGGTGAGCTGGTCCCGCTGCGGGTAGAAGGGCAGGGCGGTTTCCGGCCAGACCACCAGTTCGACGTCCGCCTCGCCGATCGCCTCGCGGGAGAGGCGCAGGTAGGTGTCGACCGTGGCTGTTTTGAAGGCGGGCGACCACTTGACCATCTGGTCGACATTGCCCTGGACCACCGCCACCTGGGCTTGCAGGGCCCGCGGGCCGTAGTGGATCGCGATCCGGTAGCGCACCGCCGAGTAGCCGAAGAGGAATACCAGGGTGGCGCAGGCCAGGAGCAGCAGGCCGCGCTCCCGGCGGACGTTCCAGCGCACGTCGCGCCGCTGGCGGTCGACGATGCCCACCAGCAGGCTGTTGCAGAGCACCACCCCGAAGGTGACCAGGTGGTGGCCGCCCAGGTCCGCGCTCTGGATGAGCTGCGGCTGGGCGTAGAGGCCGTAACCGAGGTCCATCCAGGGAAAGCCGGTGAACAGTACCGAACGCAGCCAGTCGAGCCCCACCCAGAGTACCGGCGCCAGCCAGACCAGGGCGGCCACCGGTCGTTCCCGGTGCCAGGAGCGGCCGGCGAGCAGGCTGAGCAGCGCGCAGAACACGGCCGGATAGAGGGCCATGTAGGCAGCGAGCAAGACCAGGCCGGGCAGGGAGAGGAACAGGGGCAGGCCGCCGTAGCGGCCGAGCACGATCAGGATCCAGTAGAGCAGGGCGAGATGGGTGACGAGTCCGCAGGCAAACCCGGCCAGGGCGCTGCGGCCGGGCCGGGCGTTGAGCGTGACGAGCAGCAGGGGCACCAGTGCCACGAACAAGAGAGGCCACCAGCCGACCCGGCCGGGCATGGCCAGGGCGAGCAGGCCGGCGCTGAGCAGGGCCGGCAGCAGCCAGCTGCCGCGCCGCTCACGGCTGGGGAACAGCGTCGTCACTGCGCACGATCCGGACGGATTTGATGCGCCGCTGGTCGGCGCTGAGTACCTTGAAGGAGAGCGGCCCCTCCTGGACGACCACGCCGGCCGGCGGTACCTTGCCCAGGCGGTGGATGATGAAGCCGCCCACCGACTCGTAGGGGCCTTCGGGCAGGCTCAGGCAGAAATGGGCCTCTACCTCCTCGATGTCGATTTTGGCGTCGACCACCACGGTGCGTTCGTCGACCACGCGCAGCTCGCTCTCGGCGTCGTCGTGCTCGTCGTCGATCTCGCCGACGATCTCCTCGATCACATCCTCCAGGGTCACCAGGCCACGCACCCCGCCGAACTCGTCGACAACGATGGCCAAGTGGATCTTCTTCAACTGGAACTCGCGCAGCAACTCCGTGATTGGCTTGGATTCGGGGATATAGGTGACCGGGTTGAGGAACTCACGCAGGTCGAGGTCGGTCTGCGGGCTGCAGGCGCAGATGCGCAGCAGGTCCTTGGCGTGGAGGATGCCGATGATGTGATCCGGGTTGCCTTCGTAGATGGGGATGCGGGTGTAGCCTTCCTCGTTGATCAGCCGGATCAGGTCCGGCACCGAGGTGTCCGCGGCGGCGCAGACCATCTCCGCCGACGGGGTCATGATCTCCGAGGCCTCGGTGCCGCGGAAATCAAAGATCGAGTTGATCAGCCGTTCCTCGTGGACAGTGATCAGCCCCTGTTCTTCGCCCTCCTCGAGCAGTTCCTGGATCTCGTGTTCCAGTTCTTCCGTGGTGTCGGGTGCGCCGCGGAAGCCGAGGGCGGATTTGAATTTGTCAAACAGCGATTTACCAGAGGGTTCTTCGTCAGAGGGCGCCGGACTCGCCGGCGGCGGCTCCACAGTTTCCATAAAAAGTGTGTTTCTCCTTCGGTGGGGTGAATGGATGCGTGGCCTGAAAGTAGGGAAACCCCGGGTAAAGTCAAGGAAAATGTCGGTGCGGCCCGGTCTTCGACCAAGGGCGATCTTTTCGGGAGGTTCCTCTTGACGCCTATGTCGGGGTATGCTAATAGATGCGCGCGCAATGCGCACCGCCTTTTTTTGGTGCATTGCCGCTCGCTTCGCCGAGATTTGGGCCGTTAGCTCAGCTGGTAGAGCAGTTGACTCTTAATCAATTGGTCCGGAGTTCGAATCTCCGACGGCCCACCAGCAAAAAAAAGCACTTAGCTCATTTTGAGCTAAGTGCTTTTTTGTTTTCTCGAGTTATCGCCCCACCATTACCCCATTTTATATTTCTCTGCCCGCCTCTCAAATCAAGTTGTGCTGATCTTGTGTTGCATGCCCACCCGCCTCCATCCTGAATCCACACAAAAAGAATCCCGGCAAGGGTTGATCCTCTGCCGGGTCGGTAGTGGCGGCCAGGAGGGGAGCAACTCGTTGGTGACGCATGGCAGGTCAGGCGCAAAGCCTGCGCAGAGGATGAGTGGAGTGGTTAGCCGCGTCCATCGGCAATTGTATCCTTGTGCTTGAACCATGTTTTCCCCCAGTCCAAGAGCACCGATCCCAGGGTGACCTTGGTGCCTCTGATCAGCAGGGTCGCCAGTTGTCCAGCCTGAACCTGCTGCTGGATGGCCGGAGGCAGGTCCAGGGAGAGGGTGAAGCGCGGGACAAAGAGCTCAAAGCGATAGCGCTGCTCCAGGCCTTGCTCAGGACTGCTCAGCGCAGCCTGCCGGACATCGAGCGGGCCGCCGTACACGGCGCCAAGGGCCGGGTGGGGCAGGGCTGCAGTCGCCGTGGGACTGATCCGGTTCAGTCGGGCCTGGAATATACCCATGCCGGCTGCGCGCATGTCGACATCGACAGTCTTGCCGCTGAACTGGCGAAAATCATCGATATCATTTTGTGCAGCCGTGCCGGTGAGTTGTTTTTGCCGAGCACTGACGATCCACATCAATTCCTGTCCCTTGCCCAAATAGGTGCCGCTGAGGTTGGTCAGATTGCCGCTGATGCAGACACCATCACCGGGCGCAGTGATGGTGAGATTGGCAGTATCCTCTTCTGCTGCCGCCAGTTCCTTGACTAGAGCCTGTTTTTGATCCTGGAGGATATTGAGGTCGGTGAGTCGCTCTGTGCTGTGCGCTAGTCTGATCTTCAAATCCAGTTGCGCCATCTGCAGCCGCAGTTGTTCAAGGACAAATTGCAATTCAATGTTTTCCAGGGTCACCAGCATCTGGCCGGCTTGGATTTTGTCGCCGTCGGCGACCAGCACACCGGTAACGAAGCCGCTGGTTTTGGTCCGTACGCTGTACTGTTCCTGGTATTCGACAACGGCCGGCGCCTCAACGCGCTTCTGCCAGCTGACCAGATGTAGCGCGGCTGCCAGCAGTACGCCGGTCATCAGTAGGCGTTTCAGCAGATGCCGCAGCAGATTGGGATTGTGCTGGTGAAGCAGGGGCCATTGCCTGCGGAGGTTGATAAGGGGCTGGCCCATCCAGGTGATGGCTGCACCAAGGGTAATGAACATGCCCAGTCCACCGGCCAAGTGACTTGCCAAATATCCCAGGGAAAACAACACCGCGAAACGCCAAAGATACACGGCAACGCCATACCCTCTGATAAATTTTTTTTCCGGCGGAAGAGGTTTGCTGCTGCCATAGAAAAAATAGGAAACGCGCGATCTGACGTACTGCAGTCCCGCCTGATAGAGGTTGGCGATTCCCATCAGATCGGAAAGTATGTAATACCCGTCAAATCGCATCAATGGGTTGGCGTTGAACAACAGACTGCTGATGCCGGCAATGATCACCGTGTTGTGCGCGATAAAGCCGGAGGCGGATATCGGGTTTTGTGCCCAGAGCAGCACGGCGACAAAGGCGACAAAGAGTTCAATGAACATGCCGGCTACGGCCACGTGGATGCGCTGCCATTTGGAGGGAAACTGCCAGGAGGAGGTCGCGTTGACATAAGTGAGCGGCATGAATAGGATAAAAAGCACCCCTGCCTCGTAGACCCTGCCGCCGTATCGGTAGCAGACGAGCGCATGAAAGAGTTCATGCAGCAGTTTGAGACCGAACCAGATCAACCAGATGCAGAAAAGATTTCCTGGCCCGAAAAAACCATTGAGCTGTCCGGTGAAGAGCGGCCAATCCGCAGCTAGGGTGATCAGCGCCGCTATGCCGACACCCAGCCAAAGGAGGAAAAAGGGCCATCCTGTCAGCCATGAAAGGTGGCGCACGTGCCGCAAAAAAGGATCCGGATTGATCAGCGGCAGTTTAAAGGAAACCAGATTGAGGCGATTGAATCGCCGCGTCTCTTGCATGGCTTGGTCCTGACGGGCAGCGGCCAGCAACGGGGCGGCATCCTCGGACTGCAGCAGTTGGCGAGACGCCAGCCAGTGAAGAACCGTCCGCACCTGCTCCGGAGTGAAGGCCACACCGCTGCGGACCGTTGCCCGCTCAAGCAGGTCGTCAAGATTGTTCGCCTGCTTGAGGCAGCTGGCCAGCAGGTACTCTTCCAGGCCGATTCGGAAGAAGATATGCCGGACCGGATCCTCAATGATATAGAGATGCCGCCGATCTTCGACAATGGGTGTACAGCGAAGATCATTGCGTAGTGTGGGCAGGCGTGGCTGTGGATTATCCATGGCAGCGGGCTAAAACACCTGTTCGGCCAGACGAACGATGGTATACCAGGGCTTGCGGAACAACTGCCAACCCAGGGCCCGCCAGCCGGAACGAATTTTTGCCTCGCCTCGCATCCCAGGGTGCAGTTTGTATTCCGGGTTTTTTTGAGCGACCCGGGCGATGAAGACGTTTTTATTTTCGCGGAGTTGTGATTTGGGCACGATGCTGGCGATAGTCCCCTGCCAGACCGTATCCGGGTAGGCGGCAACGCGAATGGTTACCACCATTCCGGCTGAGGCATAGGCGATGTCATTTTCCCGGATGGCCAGTTCGATATCCATATTGTCCAGGGGGGCTACCTCGAACAGGGTCTGGCCTTTGCTGATCGGACTGCCTTCAATCCGTTTCAGATCACCGGTCAGGACGATGCCGTTGACCGGGCTTACCAGGGTCAGGGCCTTGAGCTTTTCCTGCAGCAGTTTGAGCTGGCCGGCAAAGCGCAGCTCATCCAGCCGGGCTATCTGGGCTGCTGCGGTATCACCTGCGGCCATGAATTGGTCGCGCATTTTCGAGGCCTTGTCTTTTTCCGCTCCAAGACTGGCCAGCTGCAGTTCTATTTCACGTCCGTCAAGTTGCCCCAGGGTGTCGCCTTGGTGGACGTGGTCACCGGGGCGGACCATGGCCTCTTTGAGCAGACCGTCAAAACGGGCGGCAATGTAGTGGGTACTTTCGGGCTGTACCAGGGCTTCGGCGCTGATGCGGAACGGGATCGGTACCAGTCCGACAAGAACGATGGCCACAGCTCCAATCAGAAACCATGCGCGGCGATGAAGTCCCAGTGGGCCGGACCCTGCCTTGACGCTCAGGCCATCGCTAAGAAATCCCTGGGAAGCGTGCTTTTGGGTGAGCGCAATGGCGAGCAGCGGTCCGGCGGTATTCATCAGGGAGGCTAGCTCGCTTCGATCCGTTGCTGCATCCCAGAGAAAGATCAGGGTCCCGACAGGCGTGCTTTCGCTGTTCAGGCTGAGGGGGACAGCCAGGCCCTGCTTGGTTCTGGTCAACTCGGCCGCTTCCTGCAAGATCGGAGAGACGGGCGTTGTGCCCCGCAGAGCCGGCCAAGTCAGTTGCGTCCTCTGGCTAGCGCATTCCTGCAGCGCCTTCTCCAGTATCCGGGCATGATCGGTCCGGCTGTCGATGGTGGTGACATGGGATAGCGAGCGCAGCCGCATCCGGCCGGAGGAATCGATGGTGCCAATCGCTACCTGGGAACAGGTTGCCCATTGTTTTAAGGAGACATTGAGCAACAGTAGGTTTTCCGGGTTCTTTTCCGCTGCCAGAGTGGTGGCCAGCAGCGGCAGGAGGGCGCGCAGGCGATCGCCGGCTGCAGGCGATACAGGGATAAAGGCACGGGACTGGGACGCCAGCAGTGATGCCAGCAACTGGGCGATAACAAGGAAAGGTTCCAGGGGATTGCTGTCGATGAGGATGATCACCGACAGGCAGGCAGGCTGCTGACCGGGCAGAAAAAACGGGCAGGAGATGAACCAGACACCTGGGGCGCATTCCAGACGCTGGTAGTGTACCCGCCCTTCCTGTATGGCGGTGTGAGCGGAGGCCGCCAGTTCATGCCTCAGGTTTGGTGACCAGGAAAGGGCCTGTCGGGAGATTAACTCGTCGATGCAGTCCAGGCCGTCCTTGCCGGCGTGAAACAGAATACCGCCCGCCGCATTTATCAGGCTGATGGAGAGCCGAAGAAATTCAGCTGCATTGGCCAGTTGGGCGAACTGGCTGCTTAACCGTGACAAATCCGGCGAGGCCAGAGTTGTTAGTCCTGTGGCGCCTTCGGCGGGCGCCTGCATCTGTTCTGACCGGTTCAATCAGAATTACTGCTGAATTTTTGGCAGCTGGGCCTGCGCTGCGGCAGGGACATCGCCGCTTTTTGGTGTGTTGAGGATGGAGTCCAGGACCCCGTGCAGCCTTTTGGCAGCAGCCATGGTCATGGCGATGCGGGTGTGGACCGGAAGGACTGTGTCGCCGCCGGCAGGATCGACAATCGGTCCCGAGGAAAAGTTGATGGTCAAATCCTCGTTGGTGGTGTTGACGATGAATTGCGAGGCAAAAAGGGCCGAGGTCTCGGAATAGCGTACCTTGATCTGCTGTTTGTCCTGTTTTTCGCTCATGAGAAATCCTTTATTTCGGGGTGATGGCCAGGCTGCAACGACCACCACTGATCAGTTTGTGTTGCGGATTGGGGATACGGATGCGCACTTCAACCGTTCCGCTTTGGGCATTGATCACAGGAGAGATGTATTCAATCTCTCCTGTGATTGCTGTGCCCCCTCCCTCCAGGGTGACCGCCTTGCTTTTGGCCATGGGGTAGGCCACGGCCTGCGGTAGGTGAAAGACCGCCTTGAGCGGATCGAGCTGGACAAGCGTCATCAGCGGCTGCTGATCACCTCCTCCGACCAGTTCGGTCACTTGGCGGTTCACCTTGACCACAACTCCGTCAAAAGGGCTGCGGAGTTTTTTCTCTTCGAGCTGTGCTTCGATAACGGCCAGCTCAAGTTTTTTCAGCTGCTGTTCTTCAACGGCACTCTGCAGCTGTGATCGGGCTATGGACAGTTCGGTTTGCGCGGTGACCATCTCCTGCGGCCTGGCATTGCCTGATTTGTCCAGTTCCTGAAGCATGACCAGCCGGTTGGTGCGCATTTTGATCAGGGCCTTGGCCGAATCAATGGCACCATGGAAGGCTGCGGCATCCTTGGCTTGGGCCCGCTGGGCCAAAAGCACCCGTGTTCCCAGTTCGGCGAGCAACTGCCCAGCTTTGACCGTTTCTCCGTCCTTGACATGAACTGCATCGAGCCGGTCGCGAAACGGAGAGGAGATCTCAACGGTTCGATAGGGCTCAAGAAAGGCGTCAACGGTTTCCGCCAAGGCGTATGGGCAGGTTGTCAGCACACTGAGTAGCACAACGGGTGCCAGGACGAATATCGCCCTGGCACCCAGGGCGACCAGCTGTTTCTTTCTACCGAGGTTGATCATCTGTTTCTGCCGGTCTTTGTCGCTCTGCTCATTGACCAGCAGCCGCACCGTTGGTGGTTGTGGTTTTCTCCAGCTTCATGCGCGGCAGTTTATCCTCATCCTCACCCCTGGTAAAGGCGATGTTGTTGGTAGAGACCAGGATGCCCATGGCCCGGTGGAGATTATAGGTCGAATAATTATAGGTTAACTCGTTTTTGGCGTACAGCTCTTCCGACTCGGTCAGGCGTTCGTTGGCATCCAGCAGACGGTAAAGAATGTCACCGTACGGCTCGTTTTGCGCAAGCAGGTAATCGACACTGACGATCAACTCTTTCACCTCCTGTTCATCCGCGCGCATGATCTGGTAGCTCTGCACCATGGAGCGGTAGTTCTTGATCAGCTCACGGTAGGACACTTCGGCTTCGAGCAGGACATTTTCAACCGTGGTGTCAAGCTGGCGCACCAGCTGCCGGACTTCGATTTTTTTTCGCAGATTTCTCGCTTCGGCACTGTTGTTGCTTAAGGGATATTCAAAGCGCAGGCCACCCACAAAGCCAGGTCCACCCTCTTCAAACTGATTGCTGTAGGACTGGCCGTACTCATAGTCGCCTTCCAGCCCTTTGACATAGGTTTTAAGGAACAGGTCCAAGTTGGGCCGCAGCTCGTTTTGCGACTGATCAAGGCGCAGGACCGCGGATTGAATTTGCCGCACTGACTGGGCTACCTCCGGCCTGTTGTTGAGTGTGGTCTGCAGCACGGTATCATAGGGAATGGTGTGCAGTGCGTTGACCGGCAACTGCCGGGTCACCATTTCCACGCCCTTGTCGTTGAGCAGTGTGGGATCATTGACCAGCGCCCGAATTTTGGACTGGGCGTTGAGCACGGCATATTCGGCCTGCATGGCGGCCAGTTCATGCCCATGCACTTGGGATTTGGCCCGGGCCAGCAGGCTGGAGGGGATGTCCATCGCGGTCCGGCGGTCCATTTTTTTCAGGATTTCTCGGGTCTTGTCGGCAAGACGGCTCTTCTGCAGTAACAGGGAGCGTTCCATGTACAGGGCCCAGTAGGCGCGACTGATTTCAAGCAGATGGCTTTCAACCTGGCGGCGCAGTTCATCCTGGGCGGTCAAGGTGTCGATGCTGGCCAGATTGAGCTGTGCCTTGTTGTAGTCAAGACCAAAGGCCTTGAGCAGCGGCTGGCGGATGGTCAGGACAGTCCCTGTCCAGGCCTGATCCGGGGGGTTGAAATAGACCGAGTTGGTATCCAGGTCACCGATGTTCTGGCTCAGTTCCACGTCGGTTCCGGTGATAAATTTCTTCTTGATTCCGTATTGAAGATTTTTGCTTGTCTCTTCGTAGCGCAGTGGACCGCCGGTCTTGAGATCATCGCCGACCGGTTCGTCCAGGTCGCTGAGGGAGCCTTCGGCGAAGATGGTGAAATCAAAGGCGCCCTCGGCCTCTTTGATGGTGGTCTCGCGGATGAGCGGCAGATCGCCGAACACCTTGATCTGGGAGGAGTGATTGAGCGCCCGGGCAAACAGTGAGGTGACATCGGTATCAACCCCGGCGACATTCTTGTTGATCTTGCCGCTTGCGCTGGCCTGCCACCACGGAGAAAAACCTTTGGGCAGATGGCCGTCACCCACCCCTTTGCCGTCTGTGGCAAAGACGCTGACATAACCGTTTTCCGCCTGTTTCAGCTGCTCCAGGTGGCTGTCATACCGGCCAAGCATCCGCTTTTTCAACTCCGCATAATCAAGCCGGCTGTCATCGGTGGCTTTGACAGCCATGCTATAATCGGTCTGCTGTTTCTTTTCGCTGGCGGCCTGGGTACCGGTACAACAGCCCAACACGAACATGGGGGTCAGTGCCAACGAGCACAATTTCTTCACTTTTCCTTTTCCTCGTAGGTGCATCATCGTCCAGTCTCAGCGGGGTTGATTGAAGTGGCAAAGAATTCGTATCCATTGAAATTATTCCACCTGATGTTGAAACTAGAATAAAGGCTGGAATGAACCGAATTCATGATGGTGGAAGGCAGGTAATCGAATATGCTGTCAATATTCAGAGTGGTGCTTGTCTTCAACAAGCTGGTACAGTTGGGGTTGAAATAGGTCCGCATGTTGAACAAACCTGCAGTGCTCTCATTGTAGAGCGAGATTCGCTGCTCGATCTTCATGTCGTGCGGCATCGAATGAATCAGGACGCCGGGAAAACTGGCCAGCCAGTTGCCGCCGGTATCGGCCATGATCGTCTGGCTGCCCACCGTATTGCCGGAGGCATCATAGATGGCCAGGGCCAGAGTTGTGCCCGGTTCGGCAATACCGGTGTAGATGGGAGAAACCGGCAGCGGCTGTTGCGGGTAGGTGATCTCCATCCAGCGGTCAAAGGGGAACCATGGTTCCAGGCCTAAGCGGGATGCATCGCCAAATTGCCGGTGCATGAAGAAGGCGTCCGCGATAAATCCGTCCGCTTCCGGCACAGGAGGTGGCTGCACCGGCTGTATTGGGGTGACTGCTGCCGGCGGTTTCGGTGCTGGATAAAAATAGCCGAAATCCACGTCCCTGTTGTGCTCTTCTGCAGTCAGATTGACGGTGAAGGCGTTGTCCAAAGTGCTGTCCGGGTCATAGTTGGGGCGCATGCCCGGCGGCAGGGTGGTCGGATTGATACGCAGCGTATGCGAACCTGCGGGCAGATGGTCGAAAAGGTATCGACCATCCGCGTCACTGATGGCCGAGGTGGTGAAATCAGGGACACCATCGCCGTTCAGATCGACACCAATGGTCACTGTGACGCCGCCAATGCCCGGTTCACCTGGTTCCTGCACACCATTGCCATTGCGGTCGTTCCATATGGTGTCGCCCACTGAGCCGGTGCCTCGGAAACCGAAATCGATATCCGCGCGATCTGCTCCGGAGACAGTGCTGATGGTGACCTGGCTGGTTGGATCAAGAAGAGCATTGTCCATGCTGTCAGTGACGGCAAGGCCGCTGCCAGGAGCGGGGGTGGCCGTCACCAGGTAACTGCCGGGCGGGAGATCATCTATGCTCCATGTGCCGTCAGTCCCGGTGGCGGTGGTATAGGTTCTGTCATCCCCGCCGCCGAGGAGGCCGTCCGGGCCGAGCCAGATGACTTCAACAGGCATGTTAGGAAGACCCGGTTCTCCGGTGTCCTGAACACCGTCGCCGTCATAGTCGAAGTAAATTCGGTCGCCAAGGGAGACCGGCCGGTATAGGCCTGCATCCACCGTGGTGTTGCTCTCGCCAAGGCCCAATATGTAATTACCGCTAAAACCGTTGCCGGCAGAGACATCGCTGTCGGTCACATCGGTCGCCATTGGTGAGTTCTGGGTCGTCAAAGCGTAGGTTGTTGACCCGTCGGTGTTGCCAAAGCGTAGTCTATAGGTACCTGCCGCAAGGTTGTCAAATACATAAAAGCCGCCGTTGGAGGTGGTTGTTGACAGCAATGGAGCCAAGAGTTCGTTTGATTGGAAGACACCATCTGCGCCGGCAAAATACAGGTCAACGGTGATGCGGTCAATCCCCGGTTCACCGGGGTCCTGTACACCATTGCCATTGCGGTCTTCCCAGACAAAATCACCCAACTGCGCGGTCGAGGTCGCCGTTCCCCGGTAGCCGAAATCCTGGCTCCGATTATCGGTGTCTGGCGGCAGGGCAAGAGTTGACTGGTTGGCAGTGGCAATGCCATCGCGGTCATAGGTCGGGCTGGGATAGTCGGCAGGCGGTGTGACGCTGACCCTGTACTGGTCGCTGCCGCCGTTCACCGGCAGGCCGGAGAAGAGGTATTTGCCGTTGGCATCAGTGGTCGTTGTGAAAGTGACATCGTCGGCTGTCCCGAGGAGGCCATCCGGGCCGCTCCAGGCCAGTGTGACCGTGACTCCCGGGATGCCGGGCTCACTGGTGGCACCAGTATCCTGAACACCGTCGCCATCGGCATCGTACCAGATCGTGTCGCCGATGGACGAGTCGCCCTGGTAGCCGAAATCCACGCTCTGGTTGCTTGCGCCGGTGGTCAAGGTGGTAGTGACCGTTGCTGCCGGGTTCAGGGTCCCGTTATCCAACGAATCGGTCAGATTCATATTGCCGGGAATCCCGCCACTGCCGCCGGAGCCGGAAACCGAAACCTGGTAGTCGCCTGCAGGCAGGTTCTCAAACAGATAAGCGCCGGATGTATCCGTCACTGTGGTGAACAGGCCATCCTCAGGATCAGAATAGTCTCCGTCCCCGTTGGCGTCGAGGCGGAGCGTGACGGTCACGCCCGGCAGGCCGGGTTCAAGACCGTTCGAGTCCTGGATTCCATCACCATTCGCATCAATATAGATGCGATCGCCGATGGAACCGGTCCCCTGGAAACCAAAATCGACATCCGCGCGATCTGCTCCGGAGACCGTGCTGATGGTGACCTGGCCGGTTGGATCAAGAAGAGCATTGTCCATGCTGTCAGTGACGGCAAGGCCGCTGCCAGAAGCGGGGGTGGCCGTTACCCGGTAGGTGCCGGGCGGGAGACCGTCTATGCTCCATGTGCCGTCAGTCCCGGTGGCGGTGGTATAGGGTCTGTCATCCCCGCCGCCGAGGCTACCGTCCGGGCCGAGCCAGATGACTTCAACAGGCATATTGGGAAGACCCGGTTCTCCGGTGTCCTGAACACCGTCGCCGTCATAATCGAAATACACCCGGTCGCCGATGGACACAGGGCGATACAGCCCCTGGTCGGCGGTGTTGTCTGTTGCTCCGCCGGCAAGAGTGTACGCTTCTGTCCAGCCGGTTGCGATGTCAGTATCACTGTCCGTTGCATCGTCGCCAGCCGTGGAATCTTGCACTGTTCGGGTGTAGGTGGTGCCACTGGCGGTGTCGGAGAAATGCAGAGTATAGGTTCCTGCAGCGAGGTTGCCGAAGGAATACGTGCCATCTCCGGCAGTGGTTGCCACCAGCAAGGGTGCTGCCAAATTTCCGGCCAGGAACAATTCGACACGTACCCCGCCAATGCCGGGTTCACCGCTGTCCTGGACCCCATTGCCATTGAGATCCTCCCAGACCAGATTGCCAAGCGTCGCCGTTCCCCGGTAGCCGAAATCCTGGCTCCGATTATCGGTGTCTGGCGGCAGGGCAAGAGTTGACTGGTTGGCAGTGGCAATGTCATCGCTGTCATAGGTCGGGCTGGGACTGGCGGCAGGCGGTGTGACGCTGACCGTGTACTGGTCGCTGCCGCCGTTCACCGGCAGGCCGGAGAAGAGGTATTTGCCGTTGGCATCAGTGGTCGTTGTGAAGGTGACATCGTCGGCTGTCCCGAGGAGGCCATCCGGGCCGCTCCAGGCCAGGGTGACCGTGACTCCGGGGATGCCGGGCTCACTGGTGGCACCAGTATCCTGAACACCGTCGCCATCGGCATCGTACCAGATCGTGTCGCCGATGGACGAGTCGCCCTGGTAGCCGAAATCCACGTTCCGGTTGCTTGCGCCGGTGGGCAAGGTGGTGGTGATCGTTGCTGCCGGGTTCAGGGTCCCGTTATCCAACGAATCGGTCAGATTCATATTGCCGGGAATCCCGCCACTGCCGCCGGAGCCGGAAACCGAAACCTGGTAGTCGCCTGCGGGCAGATACTGAAAGAGGTAATTCGGATCGGTGGATGCAGCCGGGTTGCCGCTTGTTGTTGTCAAGGTGAGGTCATCGGTGGTGCCGAACGCTCCATCGAGCCCGGCCCAGGTCAGAATTATCTGGACGCCCGGCAGGTTTGGTTCAAGACCGTTGGTATCCTGCACCCCGTCACGGTCAGCATCGATATAGACGCGGTCGCCCAGCGAAGCGGTACCGCGATAGCCGAAATCCTGGAGCCGGTTGTTGGAGGTGGCTGCATCTAGGCCTGAGAGCGTGACAGCCGAGATGCCAATGCCGAGTCCATCCGGATTGGGAGCCGCGCCCCCCCCATTATCTCGTACATCGGTGAGGCTCATGTCGCCGATTGCGGCAGGAACACTCACCCGGAAATCCTGTCCTGCGCCAACCGGCAATCCAGCGACGCTCCAACTGCCATCGGTACCCGTGTTGACCATTATGACGCTGTCGTCACCGTTGCCAAACGTCCCGTCCGGCCCTTCCCAGCGCACTGTGACCGGCACGCCGACAAGGCCTGGTTCGCCGGCGTCCTGCACACCGTCACCGTCCAGGTCCAGATACACCCGGTCGCCCATCGATCCGAGACGTTCGCTGTCTTGAGCACGGTAATCGTTGACGTTGCCAGACCCATTCCGTTCGCCGGATACGGTCCCGGAATCGCCAATGGTTCCAGCCGTTGTTCCGAAAAATCCCGAGGCGCCCGCTGTGCCTTTGGCATCCGGCAGGCTTGTCCAGGTCAGGTTCGCGGTATTGTCAATGGTGTTCGCGCCGGTGGTCAGGGTCGCTACAGTTGCCTGATAGGTAATGGTTACGCTGCCGTTGACCGGAACGTCCAGGCCCGTAAATTTCATTTGGTTGGCTGCGTCATCATGTGCACCCGTTCCCGTCGTTGCGCCTCCCGAGGTGGTGATGGCGACTGTTCCAACGTCCAAGTCGAGATCAGCCGGCAGAATGTCTTCGGCTGCGGCGTCGAAAGCAGTTGCCGTGCCTGTATTGGTTATCACGACCTGATAGGTCACCACAGAGCCTGTTGTTGCTGTCACCGTTTTGTTGATGGCCAGTTGCGGTTCCACTATGGCAAGAGTGGCGTTATTTGACCGAGCCGGGGTATTCGCGCCGGTTCCGGCGTTGTTGTCCGGGTCTGTGGCCGTTCTCGGGGTGTCGCCAGTGCTGCGGGTGCCGCTCTGGTCATTGTCGATGGTCACCGAGACATAGCCGGGGATGCCGTCGCGGGGGCTGCCATCAGCCGGTTGGGTATCAACCAGCACGGCAAAGTTGTTTGTGAGGTTTGCGCCGGCTTGATTTCCGGAGGTATTTTCGACCAGGGCGTTGAACTCAACGACAACAAACTCGAGGTCTGCGTCGCTATCATTGTTTTGGATATCGCCGAAGCGGAAATAGACATCCTGGCCGCTTGCGTACAGGGTGGCTTCAGAAGTGCCCAGCCCATTGAAGGCTGTGGCGATATTGTTGTCGTTGAATGTGCCGGTGATATCCGCCGAAGCAAGAGTCGCCAGCGTCTGGCCATTACCGACGACGACAGCGGTATTGCCCAGTCCGTCGATGGCGGCGGGGAATGCTGTCGACGCGGCGATGGAGCCGGAGGTCATGTTGTTTGGGTCCGAGGCGATAAAGGTCCAGCGGGCAGTGTCGTCGTTGAGAAAACGGAGGCCGCCAGGCAGGTTGTCCTGGATCTGGAAATTGTTCGTGTCGCCTTCACCGATACTGACATAGAGTCGATACCGGACGAGTTCACCGATGGTCGCAGCGGTATTGAGGGTACTGGGCTCCGAGGTGGCGACAATGGTTTTGTACACCAGAGGCGCTGCACTGATAGTGGCCGTGCTCTCGACGCGGTAGTCATCCAGTACGCCGGCGGCCGGGAGGCCGTCATCGCCGCTACGTTCACCACTGACCTGTCCGTCCAGACTGGTCCATTGCACCTGGGCGGTGTTGGGGACAATGTCACCGGTAGCGCCATTGAACATACCTTGCAAGGTAATGGTGATGGAAGAATCTACTCCAATGTCAATATTGGCTCCAGGCGTTATTGACAAAGTGTTGCCACTGATCTGAAACGCAGCGGGCAAATTGGAGGCTCCGCTCAAGCGAACATCACCAGAGGAGGTTACCGCATCGCCGGCAATAAATTGTACAGCGGTTAATGCAGCGGGAATTGTATCGGCAAGACTGATATCAAAGGCGGTGGTATCTGTTGCAGCGTTGCCGTTTGTAATGGTGATTTGGTACTGTATCACATCACCGGTGTCAGCATAAACAGTTTCCAGAAATCCTGTGCCGTCAGTCGTGTTGGCAATGAGCTTGCTGGTTGCCAGGGTTGGTTCGACTATGGTTATCCAATCGGCTGACACATCGGTCAGGTCCTGGATGCCTGCACCGTTGTTCCAATCTATATCAAGGTGGTTGGTTCTGGTCTGATTGGTCTGGTTGTTCTGCGTGTTGAGGACTATGGCCCGATAGGTGATCTCCACTGTTTCAGAGGTGTCGTTGTCGGTGTTCGTATTGGTTATCTGGCCGAGATTGAAGGAGATCACCTGGCCATTTGCGGTGATGGCCGTGTTGGCCGGTGTTGTGGCTACGGTGGGCAGTCCTGTGCCGACAGGACCGGAAAATGCGAGCCCGGTGCTGGCCGAGACAGAGAGGACATCGACAAAAGCCAGGCCGCTGTCCAGCGTGTCGCGCAGGATGGTCCCGTTTGCAATCGTGTCACTCTGCCCCATTTGCCCTTCCGGCACGGTGAGGGTGATTGTGTAGGTTACCAGTTCGCCGATTGTAGCCTGATCCAGCCCAGCATTGCCTGGTTCAGTGATTTCCGTGCTTACAAGGGCTTTCGCGATGGTCGGCATGGCGATGGTGACAATGGTGTCATCTTGGGGCGGATCAGATGGGTCGACCCAGTTGGCACTTGCTGTACCAACGTCACTCGCCTTGCCGGTAAAATAGGTGATGGAAGCAGTATTAGTATGTTCCGATCCGGCCTGAGCCATATCGGTATCTATTGCGGTCTCGTTATCCACCGCCAGGTCGTAGGTGATTATAAAGAGATCGTCGCCCACGGTTGCGTCAGTCTTTGCGCCGAGACGATCACCATCCAGTACGCCGTTTGTGGCATCAAAGTTGATAAGCAGCTCTCCGCCACTCAGGGCGGCCGTGTAAGCGGCAGTGGTCAGTTTGGTGCCCGTTCCGCTCCAGACCTGCAGGTTCATCGCATCAATCGAGGCCGGAGTCAGAAATCCCGTGCCCGGCAGGGTGTCACGCACCTCAAGGCCATAGGCCGCACTGGCCCCGGAGTTGGCCACGGTGACCGCAAAGGTGACCAGATCCGCTCCGTCGACCGCCGTTACAGTCGCATTCATGGGGTTGGCGACAAACTCTGCGGCAGAAACCACCGCATCCCCATCACCGTCGCCATCGCTGAAACTCAGCGAATCGCTACTTCCAGGGGAGTTGACCGAGAGATCGGCCAGATTTTCCGCTGAACCTGAGGAGAAAACACCGGCGCTGTTATTGGTGGCGATCACTCCTTTGGTAATCGACAACTGTGGGGTTGCGAGCTCGATCTGAATGATTTCATCAGCGGCAGTACTTGATTGAAATGTGTTGTCATAACTCCATGTCGCCTGATTGGTCAGGAAAAGACCATCGGCAAAAGGTGCATTTTGGACGGTCGCAGTGATAAAAATTTCAACGTGACGGGCAATGGACCCCGAATCTGAGTTGAAGGTGCCGAGATCGATCGTCAGGCTATTGGCGGCAAGCGTACTGAAAACATTGGCATCTGTTGGTTTCCAGGTGTTTGTCGTTTCGGACCAGCCCTCCTCAAAGTCAAGGTTTGGAGCAAGTTGGATGTCTGTTCCTGTGCCAAAGTAAATGCGGCCGCCTTGCGTCAGATCGTATGAGTTTGGGTCAACAGCCTGTCCAATGGTCAGGCTGTTGAAAAAATCAGCGTCGCCAAATTCATCCACCGAAAAGACCGGTAAGGGCAGGTAATCCGTCAGGATGAGGTTTTCGATGCCAACTCTGGGAAGCGTTGTATTGATTCGATAGGTAACGACGTCGCCAGGGCTTACGGCGGGGTTTGCACCTACAGGAACGGCGACGCCGTTTATATGGCTTATTTCCTTGAGAGGGGCGATACCACCTATGCGGAGTTGAGTAGCAGAACCATCGTCTTCGGTGGGATCACAGATGGTATATGCTGAGTAATCCCCTCCCGGATCTGCTGTCGACGGGTCCAGTATGGAGGCGCTGATTGTGACCGCATTCTCTATGGGATCATTCGTATCGACACTGTGGTCGAGTCCGGTTCCCGGCGCTCGATAGTCGTCGTCAACCTGAGCTTGAAAGGTGATGGTGCCGTAGGTACCGTTTGCCGGTCGGGAAGTATAGGCAGCATTTGCAGTGCCCCCGTCGCCATCAAAGAGGTCGCCGTGCAGTTCACCGGTACCCCCCAATTCCCCCAATTTGCCGGAAACGTCGAATGAGAGCGTGGTGGAACCATCGGTGGCGTTGGAGGTTATGGCGAGATGAGGGTCACCCGACAGCGCCCAGGTGCCCGACACATTCTGTGCGCCAGGAAACGACGCAAATGTCGTTAAGGTGGGGGTGTTGATGATGGTCTGCCCATCCCCCAGAACGTCCTCGACCACGATATTTTCAAAACCAAAGTAGTCTGATATCTGAAAGGTAATGGTGTAGGTCAGGATGTCTCCAGGATTGAGGCCATTCTCCGGGTTTTCATTGGTTACACTTTTGCGGACGGTGATGGAGTTGAGTTCGTCCTGGTGATCGGAATCGTCACTGTCGAGAATACCGGTGCCGTCATTGGTGGCACTGTTGCCAGCAGTGATGGTCTCTGTAATAAGGGGGGTGCCATCAGGTTCTGTCGCATCTGGATATGTGTAGGAACCGGTCGCCATGGCTTCGTTGATGGCATAAGCATCGTCGCCGCTACAGGGGGCAATCGCTTCCGGACCATAATACACCGTGTAGGTCAGGATGATTTCTTCCTGGCCGTCCGTGTTCGCCCCGATGATGGTGCCGAGCGGGAGAGTGAAATCGTTGTTGGCAGGGCTGTTGTACTGCCAGGCGACAGGTTGCCCATAGCCTGTGGTGCCTTTGACTATTGCTGTGACATCAACACCATGAACTTCAATGCGACAATCGTCTCGATAATAGGCGGTGCTCGGCAGGTAATCGGAGAGCACCAGGTTTTCGATTTCTTGGTCAGGAGCAATGTCGACGGTAACGGTGTAGGTGACCGGAAAATTGGGCCCGGTGGCCGTCTGATTCTCGGGAGCGTCTGAAATTTTGGTGATGGTCATCACGGTTGGCGTGACACTGGCCGTGGCTTCGCTGCCAACAATGGCTTGATCCGTGTTCGGGTTGTCGAGCGCGTCCGTGCCATAGCGAAAACCTGCCTGGGCCGATACCATTAACGGCGTGCCGACCACGGCATCGCCTGGCGCATAATTACTGCCATCGGAGACGGTATCGCTTCCCGCGCGCGCGTCTTCGTCAATCTCAGCGGTGAAGCTGATGACGGCTGCCGGCTGTTCCGGCGTAAACGAGCCGAACGGAAGTTCTATCAGGTACCAGACATCTCCGATACTTGTTCCCGACTTGAGCGGGATCTGGCGAACGCCGCTGCTGGCGGTGTCAAAAGGATGCCGTGCGGTGAGGCTGGTTGGATCGATAACCGTTGCCCCACTGACCCACGCGGTACCATCCCAGGTGAACTGCTCAGCACTCACCGGCGTCCCTGCATAAGTAGGGGCACCTTGCACCCGAAGGCCTACCGGAATATACACATCCAGGTACGGGCCGTAGCCAATGTTCGTCGCATCGCTTGGAGCTGCGGCATTATCAAAGGCTACCGTGAAGCTGATATTTTCCTCGATCAAACCTTCCGCCGGCATTGATACGGACGCTGCCGGCACGGGAGGTGCCAGAAGCCCCTCCCAACGGTCGCTTGCGTCGTGGAACACCTTGGTCTCGATGAGACCGGTGGAAACTTCCAGCTCCCAGTCGCCACCATGGGCAACATTGCCGGTCGGATCATTCGAGGCCGCCACATCCGCGCCCGTCAGCGTGGCCATGGCTTGGATAAAGCTGTTTTCCGTAGAGCTGTCGGCAATGTTGCAGCCATAGAGAAGGAGGTCGCCATCGGCGCTCAGCGCCCTGCCCCAGGCGGCCACACGATCGGCATACTGATCAAGATTGGTTGTGTCGAGCGTTGTCCCGCCCAGCTTGAGACTGTTTTCGCTGCCGTGGGAGAGGATGTGTACACCGGCAAGGTTGTCGTGTTGAGCCAGTATGTCACTGATCTGCTGTACTTCGTCGCCCGCGGCGTCAAGCACCACAATGCGGGTATTAGCCGGGGTCACACCGGTGGTGTCGTGGCCGCTGTCCCCGTCGGCCGGGGCGCTGCCCTGGAGAATGCCGTTTAACAGTATTTCATGCTCATCGACGGCGTTATCAACGAAAATAACCTGCGTGATTTCCGTCGCCGAGGTCTCCGGTTCAGGCAGGACGGTCTCTGTTTCGGTCGATGTTGCAGCGGTGGCCTGCTGAGCTATTGTGCTGTCTGTTATGGTATCCGTTGCAAGGTGTTCGTCGGCAGACGCGGTGTCCTGGCGGGAGGCTTCGGCTGCAACCGGGGATTCAACTGCCAATGTCTTTGCTGTGTGGACGCCGGTGTCTGCAACCTGGTCATAGGCCTCTGCGGCCGTGCTTGTCGCCGTCACCGCCTCAGGCGCAGGGGTCGT